>WARP01000185.1_pt1 | contig 46813 bp, 48 predicted proteins | sample 4769151 | NCBI WGS metagenome assembly WARP01 (sample SAMN08893023, study PRJNA449175) | gut metagenome | isolation source: rumen sample fed with dry roughage | host: cow | place: India: Nagpur | collected 2016
CGCAGCAACCAGCCAGCATACACAAACTCGTTCCAAACGCTCCCGCGTGGGAACGAGAAAAATCGGATTGATGAACTGTAGCCACATAATTGGGCGCCCGCTGTATCCGAGTAAAAATATAATGGCCGCTAATGCGGCCATGTCAATGTGTGTTTACAGAACCCGGCTTACTCCACCGTCACGCTCTTGGCCAAATTCCGTGGCTTGTCCACATCCGTGCCCCGCGCACAAGCGGTATGGTAAGACAGCAGCTGCAGCGGAATGGTATGCAAAATGGGCGACAGCTTTCCATAGTGCTCTGGCATGCGAATAACATGCATGCCTTCACTGGCGGCAATTTTGGAATCATTGTCGGCAAACACATAAAGTTCGCCGCCCCGGGCCCGTACTTCCTGCATGTTGGACTTCAGTTTTTCAAGCAGTTCGTCTTTGGGTGCAATGGTTACCACCGGCATATGCTCGGTTACCAGGGCCAGCGGCCCGTGTTTCAGTTCACCGGCAGGGTATGCTTCGGCGTGAATATAACTGATTTCTTTTAATTTTAAAGCACCTTCCAGGGCAATCGGGTAATGCATGCCACGGCCCAGGAACAGGGCATTCTCTTTGCGGGCGAAGCGGTCGGCCCAGCCCATGATTTGCGGTTCAAGGGCCAGTACGGCACTGATGGCGGTGGGCAGGTGACGAAGCTGTTTCAGGTAATCGGCTTCTTTTTCTTCGCTAATGCGGCCCTTGACCTGGGCCAGTGCCAAGGTGAGCAGGAACAGGCCAACCAGCTGGGTGGTAAAGGCCTTGGTCGACGCAACGCCAATTTCCACCCCGGCACGGGTAATGAAATTAAGCTTGCACTCACGAACCATGGCGCTGGTTTGTACGTTGCAGATGGTAAGCGTGTGTTCCATGCCCAGTGAACGGGCATGTTTCAGGGCTGCCAGCGTATCGGCGGTTTCACCGGATTGGGAAATCGTGACCACCAGGGTTTTGGGGTTGGGGACGCTATCGCGGTAGCGGTATTCGCTGGCAATTTCCACATTGACTGGAATTTTGGCAATCGATTCAATCCAGTATTTGGCCGTCATTCCGGCGTAAGAGCTGGTGCCGCAGGCAAGAATCAAGACATTGTCGATCTCACTGAAAATCCGGTAGGCCTGGTTGCCGAACAGTTCAGGGGTGATGCTGTCGATATCTTGCAGGGTATCACCCACCGCACGTGGCTGCTCAAAAATTTCTTTTTGCATGTAATGGCGGTAAGGGCCCAGTTCGGCTGCACCGGTATGGGCCTGAACCGTATGTACCTTGCGCTCAACGGGTTTGCCATTGGCATCAACAATCCATACTTTGGATAGTTGCAGGTCTATCACATCACCGTCTTCCAGGTAAATGATCTGGTCGGTGGTGCCGGCCAGTGCCAGGGCATCCGATGCCAGGAAGTTTTCATGGTTGCCAATGCCCACGATAAGGGGTGAACCCTGGCGTGCTCCCACGATGCGGTGCGGCTCATCACGGCAGAAAATGGCCAGGGCATAGGCACCGGTAAGACGTTTCACGGCCTGCTGTAGGGTTTCAAAAAGATCACCGTTATACAGGTGGTTAATCAGGTGCGCAATTACTTCGGTGTCGGTCTGGCTTTCAAAGGTGTAGCCAAGGGCTTTCAGTTCTTCACGCAGTTCATCGTGGTTTTCAATAATGCCGTTGTGCACCAGGGCAATGCGCGGTTCGCCTTTGTCCTGGCCCGAGAAATGGGGGTGTGCATTGTGGGTGGCTGGGGCGCCGTGGGTGGCCCAGCGGGTGTGGGCAATGCCGGTAAAGCCGCTTAGATTGTCTTGCTTGATTTGTGTTTCCAGCTCAGCCACGCGTTGTGTGCTGCGGGTGCGCCGCAACTGGCCATTAATATGCAGGGCAATACCGCATGAGTCATAGCCACGGTATTCGAGGCGCTTGAGGCCTTCAACCAAGACAGGGGTAATATCTCTTTGCGCAACAGCACCTACGATCCCACACATGTGAACACTCCGTTCGGATAAGTAAAAACTGTATTTTGCACCGTAATGAAAGAAATTAAATTTCTAAATTGATATATTAATAAAAGGATATTTCATATAATTGGTGAATATTAATATTATTCCATTTAATATATAAAAATGGAATTAAATTTCAAAAAAAAGGAGGTGTTATGTCAGAACTGGATGAACTGGACAGGCGCATATTGCAGCAGCTGCAAAAAGACAGCTCCATAACGAATCAAGAGCTGGCGGAAAAAGTCCATGCCTCTGCCCCTACCTGTTTGCGGCGGGTGCGCAGTTTGCATGAAAGTGGCGTGATCCAGAAGCAGGTGGCCATTATTGACCCACAAAAAATAGCCAGCACCCTGACAGCCATTGTTGAGGTAACCCTGGATGTCCAGACGGCGGAAGCCAATACGGCTTTTGAGAAAGAGGTCAATGAAGAAACGGCGGTGTTGCAATGCTACCGCGTTTCAACAGGCCCGGATTTTATCCTGGTGATTCAGGTGGCAGACATGCAGGCCTATCATGAACTGGTCCATCGTTTGTTCACGGCACGTAAAAACGTGCGTAATGTGCGCTCGTTTTTTTCGGTTAACCGTAGCAAGTTTGAAACGTATGTCAATGACTTGTAGCAAGCAGTTTTTCGTAAGCCTGCAGGTAGCGTTGCCCCATTTTTTGCACATTATGTTCGTCCATCACGTAGGCGTAGGCTTTTTCCGTCATGATCCGGGCGTCTTCAGGGTGGTTCAGTAAGGTATCAATGCCTTTGGCCAGTGCTTTGTCATCGCCAATGTCGCAAAGTATGCCACGGCCATCGGCAAGCACTTCTTTTAGGCCACCTGCGTTGGTGGACACCACCGGTACGTGTTGCAGGAAAGCATCCAGAACGCTGCTGCCCAGTGCTTCATGACGGCTGCTCATGACAAAAACTTTCAGCAGGCTATAGTAATCTTCAACCTGTTCGTGAAAGCCAGCCAGCAGATAGGTGTTTTCCAGATGCAGTTCCGTGATTAATGCTTTGGCCGCAAGGGTTTGGTCACCATCGGCACCAAAGTGAATGAAGATGAAATCCTGGCGTTGCTTGTGTAAATGTGCAATCGCCCGAATCAGGGTGAGGGGGTCTTTTTCTTTGGTAAGGGCGGCTGCGGTGCCCAGTATGATGCGGTTGTCAGGATTAAGTTCAAGGCGCAGGGTGTTGGCCCGTTGTGAATTGACGGGGCGAGGCTGAATCGCGCTGGGAATAATAATGGTTTCAATGCCAAGCCTGCGGGGCTCTTGGGCAGCTGCCTGGGCAATAGAAACGAATAAATCGGCTTTTTTCCATTTGAATCGGGTCATGCGTTCTTTTTTGGCCGCAATGGGAAACGCCGTTCTACGCGTAAAGACAACTTTGGCAGGCGAAAAGAGTTTGGCCAAAACTGCCCAGGTAAGCGTATTGGCAGTTTGCGAATGAATGATATCGAACTGTTTGCCGTGACGTATCAGGAAGGGCAGCTGTTGCCAGGCTTTTTGCCGTGTGTAAACCGTGAAGCCTTCGGCAATGGCCTGTTTGGCAAGCTCATTGTTCGCGCGAGTCAGCAAGGCGACTTCATGCCCCGCCTTGCGGAATTCCTGCATGCTGAACAAGGTCTGGCGCTCACCGCCACGCCAGCCTTTTTCAAAATTCATTTGTAGTATTTTCATGTCAATAACTTGGGGTGAGTAAGCATTTTATTCTGCCTGAAACCATGCCGGATGTCGTCATGACGGGACGGTGTATGGCACTTTCCGGAAAGCAGGTTTTTGATTGCAAAAGGGTCAAAGGGCGATGACATCGGCAGGTACCGCTTGATGTGTTTATTAGCTGCCGGTTTTGTCTTTTTCCCGGTTTTTCAGCCATAAAATGGCATGCTTGTTAAATACGGACTGCACTGACAGGACGGCAAGCAGCAGGCCGGCCTTGCCATCCAGAAAGCCGCGCTTGATAAAGTAAGTCCTGAAAAAACGGCCAATTGAATGGATCAGGACCGAGGCCAGGCTGTTTTGCTTGCCCTTGCGGAAACGCTGCTCGGCCCAGGCTTCGGCGTAGTTGGCTGATTTAACCAGATATTCGTGTAGATTGTTATAGGTGTAATGTAGCATGTCGCCCTTGAGCTGTTTAACCTTTGCACCGGCTGGCAGCATGACATTTTCATGAACCAGCGCATCATCAAAACGGGTCAGGGCAGTGGGGTAAAAGCGCTCGACATAGCCGGGATACCAGCCGCTGTGATGAATGAACTGGCCAAAGGCCCAGCTTAGGCGGGCCACTTCAAAAATGGTGTTTTCAGGCGGGTTGGCGAGTACTGCCCGGATGCTGGCTGCCAGCTCGGGCGTGACCTGTTCATCGGCATCAATCCACAAGATCCAGTCGGCAGTAACGTATTGCTGGGCAATCTGGCGCTGGCGGCCAAAGCCCGGCCAATTGGCATTGACATAAAATTTGTCGGTATAACGGCGGGCAATCGCTTCGGTGTCATCGGTACTGCCCGAGTCAAGAATGATGATTTCATCGGCAATATCCTTGACCGAATCCAGGCAGGCAGCCAGCATGCGGGCTTCGTTCTTGACGATCATGGCAACAGCCAGGGTGGTTTTCTGAGAGGTCATGAGGGCATTCAAATAACGGCGGTATCCAGTTTTTTGAAATAACGTATTAGGTTGATAAGAACAGCGATGACGGTAATGACAACCGATGCGGCCAGCGCATAAATGGCCCCTTCATTCTGGCTGATGGAAAAACACAAGGCGACTATTGCACCACCAACGCCCTGCCCAAAGAGTCGGGTAGTTGCTTGTGCACCACCGGTGGCACTGCTGCGGTGGATGGGTGTGGATAGTAGCATGGCTTTGTTATTGGGTGTCTGGAAAAAACCGAAGCCCATTCCGGCCAGGAACATGCACAGGCTGATCAGGGTCAGTGGACTTGGATTGGGTAATAAAAGCAAACCGCCCAGGCCCGCAAACATGATGGCAGCCCCGATTCCTGAGAGCAATGAAGCGGGAAAGTGTGAGGAAAGACGGGCCGCCAGAGGGGCAATAACAATACTGCCAATGGGCCAGGTGCTGAACATGATGCCTACTGTTGCCAAGGGTAGCCCAAGGACATTTTGAAAGTAAAACGGCAGTGCCAGCATGGCACCGGTGGCAGACATGAAAGTCAGGGCAGATACCATAATGGCATAGCTGAACGTCGGAATGCGGAACAGGTCAATGGGTACCAGTGGCGCAGTTTGTGGTGCCGAGCGCCGGATCAGTAAAACGGCAAAAAACAGGGACAGTAACAAGCCGATAGCGGCAATACCCGGTTTGTTTCCCGATTCATCAAGTGCCCAGATAAACAAACCAAAAGCAAGCATGTTCAGAAGCGCACTGATGTAGTCGAAAGGCGCCGAGATTTTAGGGATACGCGGTAAAAAACGAGCTGCATACAGGGCCACGAAGCAAAATGGAATGGTAAAAATAAAAATCCACTTCCATGGTGCAATAGTGATGATAAAGGCCCCGATTGAAGGGCTTAAGACTGCCATCAAGCCCACCGTCATGGCATTCAGGCTGATACCGGCTGCCAGTTTATGCGGTGGGTAAATATTGCGCACCAGGCCACCAAACAGGCACATGACAGAAGATGAGCCCATGCCTTGTATGATTCTGCCCAGCAACAACAGGCCCAGGGAGTCTGCCATTGAGCAAACAATGGCACCTGCAATGAAGATAGAGATTCCGATCCGGTACATCAAGGTAAAACCGATGCGCTCGGCAATCGCTGAAAAGGGTAACAGCGTGGCAATGATGGTAATGGTATAGGCATTTACAATCCATATTGACGTGGATGGCAGAATGCCCAAATCATTGGCGATGGTGGGCAGGGCAATATTGGCAATGCCTGAATCAAGAACGGTAATGCTGATCGCAAGCAACACGCCGAGTGCGGCCCAATAACGGTCTGGTGTGGGCAAACCGCCTGGTTTCGGCGTCAAGGAGGAGGAGGCCGGTGTTACCGGCTTGGTTGCATTCATGCTTTTTTATCGGGACGTTTCCAGTTTTGCCTGCTTTCCTGTTTTTTGGTGGTTAAGGTAAGGGTATCTGCAGGAGCGGCCTTGACCAGTGTGGTGCCGGCAGCCAGGGTTGCGCCTTTATGAACGGTGACCGGTGCCACCAGTTGAGTGTCGGAGCCAATGAAGGCGTCATCTTCGATAATGGTTTGGAATTTGTTGACGCCATCGTAGTTGCAGGTAATGGTGCCTGCACCAATATTAACGCGTTGCCCGATTTGGGCATCACCCAGATAGCTAAGATGGTTGGCCTTGCTGTTGGCACCCAAGGTGGTTTTCTTCAGTTCAACAAAGTTGCCTACATGTGAGTGTGCGCCTAATTGGGTGCCCGGGCGCAGGCGTGCATAAGGGCCAATCACGGTTTGTTCTGCCGCTTCGGCTTCCTGCAGGTGGCTGAAAGCCTCAACCCGGGTGCCTGCGCCCAGCTTGACATCACGCAATACGCAATGCGGGCCAATCCTTACGCCGTCGGCAAGTTCTACCTTGCCTTCAAAAACGCAACCGACGTCAATGAACACATCCCGACCGCATGTCAGCGCGCCACGCAAATCGAAGCGGGCCGGATCGGCCAGGGTGACTCCGGCTTCCAGGAGGCGTTTAGCCTGCTCGGCCTGCCATGCCCGTTCCAGTTGGGCTTGTTGAACGCGACTGTTGACGCCCAGTGTTTCCCATGGGTAATCGGGTTGGGCAGCACTGACCGTTACGCCATCCTGTACCGCCAGAGCCACCACATCGGTAAGATAGTATTCGCCCTGGGCATTGTTGTTGTCAATGCGGCCAAGCCAGTTTTTTAATAAACCGGTGGGGGCGGCAAGGATACCGGTATTGACTTCATTAACCGTACGTTCTGCATCGCAGGCATCCTTGTGCTCAACGATCCGGATCACGTTGCCTGCCGGGTTGCGAATAATACGGCCGTAGCCACTTGGGTCTGCCAGGGTTTCTGTCAAGACGGCCACACCTTGTTCGCGGGCTTGCAGCAGGCGTTGCAGGGTTTGTGCCTGAACTAGCGGTACATCGCCATACAGGACAAGCGTGGTATCTTCAGGGGTGTCGCCACCTACCAGGAAAGGAACTGCCTGTTGAACGGCGTGGCCGGTGCCAAACTGGGGTTGCTGAAGTGCAAATTCAATGCCGGGTATATGGGCAAAACCGGCTTTGACTTTTTCGGCGCCATGGCCCACGACAACGGTAATACGGGCTGGATCCAGTTGCATGGCACTTTCTATGACATGCGCCAACATGGGTTTGCCGGCCAGGGTATGTAAAACTTTGGGTAGGTCCGACTGCATGCGTTTGCCCATGCCGGCGGCAAGAATGACGATATTGAGTGACATAGTATTGTGTGCTTATGCGTGATGAGTAATGAGTACCGAATTATTGCTTACTTTAACCGGAAACCACAGCTGGGAAGGGTGGTTTCCGGTGTGCTGGATCATTTTTTTGCAGGGGTTGTGGTTTTTCTGGCGGCGGTTTTGCGTGAGCTGGTTTTGGCGGCGGTAGCCGCTGGCTGAGTGCTTGCGTCGGGGTTGGTTTCAGCGGTGGGTTCGGTGCCTGTCTGCATGGTGGCGGCGGTTGCCTGGGCTAGCTGGTTGAACTGGTTTTGCAGCATATTCCACCAGGCCGTGGCGGCGGAGCTGAGTGCATCACTGCCGGAGGAAGCGCTTTCCTGTTGGCTGGCCGCTGTTTCTTCTGCCGCCTTTGGCTTTAAGCCAAGCACTTCGTCAAGCGTGGCCTGGCCTTTATGCTGTTCGGCAACCGCGCTGACAAATGAATGCATGGTGGCGATGCTGGCGCGCTGGATTTCCATGCCCTGGATCGTGCTGGAAAGCATAGATAGGTTAAGTTTCAACCAGTTTTCCACGGTTTTCAGTTCCTGGATGCGTTTATCCAGTTCTTCGGGGTTAAGCGAGGTGCCTGCCATGGGGAAAGCGGAAGGGGTACCGGTTTGGGCAAACGCCTGCCATGCCTTGCCCATCATTTCCATGCTGCTGATCAGGGGATTGCCTGCCGCGATGCCATCCTGTCCAAAGCCGGGAAGAACAAAAGGGTTGGTGTTTTGTGAACTCATGAGTGGTCTCCTTGGTGAATTAAGGCAGTTGGTGCAACAGTTGTCTGGCGGACTGGTTTATCAGTCCTTCAAGAATAACAATGGCCGCTTCAATCGTGATGACCCTGCGGGTAATCATATCAAGCACTTCTTCCTGTTCAAATATCCTGATTTCAGAGACTTCACCGTCACGGTTGGCAGGTTGGGTTTCCGGCAGGATAATGCAGTCACTTACCATGATATCCTCAACCTGATAGCCTTCGGGCAAGCGGCGGTGCATTTGCAAAATGGTACGTAATGGCGTGCGGATTTGCAAATCGGCTGCTTCCAGTCCGGCCTCTTCATCACTTTCACGCAAAAGGGCTTGCTCGAGATCTTCAATGCCGTTGGCTAGGCCACCGACCAGGGTATCCCACATGCCGGGGTCGGTCGCTTTGGTGAGTGCGCGTTTTGCCAGGTAAAGCTTCAGGTCCGGGGTCCAGGCATTTAAATGCACGGCACGGGTCAACAGGCCAAGGGGACGCATGGCTGCCCGTTCTATGACGCCAATAACCTGTCCTTCGGCATAAACGTTCAGCAGTTCATTACGCCATGCCCTGGCACAGTTGGCTTGGTAAAGGCAGGTGGCAATACTGGCTAGCAGCATGTCCAATTCAGGCCGGGAAATTCCCGGACCTGCAATATGGAATTCGTTTGTGGTGTGGCGGACTTGCGGGTGATTACGCAAGGCTTCCTGTGCCTGGGCGGTGATGAAGCCTGCCGGTTTTCCGGCAATAAGCAAAGGAAGGGAATGTCTATGAGGGAATTCCTGTATTTCCTGCTGGAGCCCTTGATAAAGTTCAGTTAATTGCTTCAAATGAGTATGGGTTACGTATCAAACATGCAACGATTGTAGCCTTTATGCTTTGGATACAGTAACTTTAATTTGTGTTTATATGGTTAAATGAATGCACTATGATGTATATCAATGCATTGTAGAAAATTTGTGCCACTAAATAATAAATCTGTACCTGAATATTCAGCGTAGTAGATAGTAATAAAAAATGATATTTGGGTGCAACCGCAAGAGGTCAACATGAAAAAGTTGAGAGGGTTGCTAGGCATTACCGCAGTTATTGGCAGTACATCGGCATATGCCCAAACAGGAGACATGCCAGGAGGACCCCAGGTAGCGCAGGTTAACCTGCACCCGGGGGTGACCGAAATTGCCGCGGATATTTACTGGTTGCACTGGATGATGCTCATCATCTGTACGGTGATTTTTATCGGTGTGTTCGGTGTCATGTTCTATTCCATCTGGGCCCACCGAAAATCAAAGGGCCACAAGGCGTCTAGCTTTCACGAACATTTGGGTGTGGAAGTGGCCTGGACTGTTATTCCTTTCATTATTGTGATTGCCATGGCGTTGCCGGCGACTAAAACGGTAGTCGCGATGAAAGACACGTCCAGCGCCGATTTAACGATCAAGGCAACCGGGTACCAGTGGAAATGGGGGTATGAGTATCTTGATGGTTCCGCCAAAGGGGTCAACTTCCTCTCGAATCTGTCAACGCCTGTCGACCAAATCATGGGTAATGCCGAAAAATCAATTACTTATCTGATGGAAGTGGACCGTGAAATGGTGGTGCCTGTCGGTAAAAAGGTACGGCTGGTCCTGACCGCTTCTGATGTTATTCATTCATGGTATGTGCCAGAGCTGGGGGTCAAGCAGGATGCCATTCCGGGCTTTTTGCGTGATACGTGGTTCCGGGCCGACCAGACCGGAACGTTTCGCGGGCAATGTGCCGAGCTATGTGGGCAAAATCATGCTTTCATGCCGATTGTCGTTCGTGTCGTGTCCGAAGAGGATTTTGCGACCTGGTCCAAAGAACAAAAAACGCTCGCTTCCAAATAACAGCCCAGGATTTATTCAGAGACTCATTTAACCGGTCACCGTCATAGACGGGGACTATGCAGGTAAGGAGGACAGTATGACTAGCGTAGCAGTCGGTCACGCCCAGGATCACGTTCACGATGATCACAATGCCAAGCCCAGCGGTTGGCGTCGGTGGCTATTTGCCACCAACCATAAAGATATCGGGTTGATGTACCTGATCTTCTCGTTTGTTTCCTTGATGGAAGGCGGTACCCTGGCACTGTTGATACGGATTGAGCTTTTTGAGCCGGGCGTCCAGTTCTTCCAGCCTGACCTGTTCAACCAGTTCACCACCATGCATGGCCTGATCATGATTTTCGGGGCCATCATGCCGGCGCTGGTGGGTTTTGCCAACTACATGATTCCTTTGCAGATTGGTGCCTCGGACATGGCTTTTGCCCGCATGAACAATTTCAGTTTCTGGTTGCTGCCGGTGGGTGGCATTTTGTTGACCGCCTCATTCTTTGTGCCTGGCGGCGCCAATGCGGCTGGCTGGACCATGTACGCACCCCTGTCGCTGCAAATGGGGCCAGGCATGGATATGGCCATTTTTGCCATTCATATCCTGGGTGCTTCTTCCATCATGGGGGCGATCAATATTATTGTAACGGTGCTGAATATGCGTGCACCGGGCATGACCCTGATGAAAATGCCGCTGTTCTGCTGGACCTGGTTGATTACCGCTTACCTGCTGATTGCCGTGATGCCTGTGCTGGCTGCTGCGGTAACCATGCTCTTGACCGATCGTCATTTTGGGACCGGGTTTTTCAATGCGGCTGCCGGGGGTGATCCGGTGCTGTACCAGCACGTGTTCTGGTTCTTCGGGCATCCTGAAGTCTACATCATGATTCTGCCGGCATTTGGCATTGTTTCCGCCGTGATTCCCACCTTCTCGCGCAAGAAATTGTTTGGCTATGCCTCCATGGTGTACGCCACCTCGGCAATTGCCATCCTGTCATTCATTGTGTGGGCGCACCATATGTTTGCTACGGGTATGCCGGTTACCGGGCAGTTGTATTTCATGTATGCCACCATGTTGATTTCCATTCCGACCGGGGTGAAAGTATTCAACTGGGTTGCCACCATGTGGCGCGGGTCCTTGTCTTTTGAAACCCCTATGCTGTTTTCAATCGGTTTTATTTTCGTGTTCACCATTGGCGGTTTTACCGGGCTGATTGTAGCGGTGGCCCCGATTGATATTGCCGTGCACGATACCTATTACGTGGTGGCGCACTTCCATTATGTGTTGGTGGCAGGTTCCCTGTTTGCGCTGTTTTCAGGCACTTATTACTGGTTGCCAAAGTGGACGGGCTATATGTATGACGAGAAGCTGGGCAAGATTCATTTCTGGTCAACCATGATTTCTTTCAACATTACTTTCTTTCCGATGCACTTTTTGGGGCTGGCCGGCATGCCGCGCCGTTATGTGGATTATGCAACGCAGTTTACCGATTTCCACCAGATCGCCACGATAGGGGCTTTCTGGTTCGGGTTTTCACAGTTGCTGTTCCTGTATATCGTGATTAAGGCATACCGTGGCAAGGGGCAGAGAGCAACCGCACAGGTATGGGAAGGTGCCGAGGGTCTTGAGTGGACATTGCCTTCACCCTTGCCGTTCCATACTTTCGAGACACCACCGGAAGTGAAGTAAACCGGTTTTCATTTACAGGTATAAACAATGACACCCGAGCAACGTAGCAGAAACATAAGGGCAGGCCTCATCCTGGCAGCAGTGGTGGTGGTCCTGTTCCTCTGGACAATAGGCAAAGGCCTGAAGATTGTCTGATCAAAGGGCAAATGGAATGAGTGACGATATCAAAGAACTGGCACAGCGGAAATTGAATTTTTTCCAGACCTTGAAGGCCATATTATGGGCCTTCCTGGGCATTCGCAAAGGTGCGAGTTATCAGGAGGACATTTCAAAGCTCAATCCGGTCCATATTATTCTTGCCGGTATCATCGGAGTGCTTGTTTTTGTTTTTATATTGGTAATGGTTGCGCGCTGGGCCATTTCAGGGCTGGCCTGATTTCAATAGAACGTATTTGTACCAAAGGAGAAAGCTATGGGTGCAAGTCACTCCGTTAACGGGAAGGAGGCGCCATATTATTATGTGCCTTCATTTTCGGGCCATCCGGTCAGAACCAGTGTGGCGATTTTTATCATGCTGGTTGGGGCAGTGGCCTGGATTAACCATGTTCCCTACGGCAACTGGGTTTTCATGGTTGGTTTGCTGGCATTGTTTATCATGCTTTTTTTCTGGTTTGGCGATGCCATCCGGGAGTCCGAGAGCGGGCTTAACAGCCAGCGCATTGATGCTTCTTATCGCTGGGGCATGGGCTGGTTTATTTTTTCCGAAGTCATGTTCTTTGCGGCTTTTTTTGGTGCGCTTTGGTATGCCCGTGAAGTCACTACTCCCTGGCTGAGCAATCAGGATCACCGTCTGATGTTGTGGCCGGGTTTTTCGGGGCAATGGCCCAATTTCGGGCCCGCAGGGATTGTGTCGCATTTTGAAACCATTGGGCCTTTCTGGTTGCCTACCATCAATACGATCTTATTGCTGACGTCCGGGCTGACACTCACCATTTCCCATCATGCTTTGCGGGCCAGCAAGCGGGGCAGCAGCATTTTCTGGCTCTTGCTGACGGTCGTCCTGGGCTTTACTTTCCTGTATTTTCAGGCTGTTGAATATACGCATGCCTACTCAGACCTGAACCTGCGGTTTGATTCAGGAATTTATGGCTCTTTGTTTTTCATGCTAACCGGATTTCACGGTTTTCACGTGTTGCTGGGGGCCACTATCCTGACGATTATTTTGTTGCGCCTGATCCGGGGGCATTTTACCGCTGAACATCACTTTGGTTTTGAGGGTGCTGCCTGGTACTGGCATTTTGTTGATGTGGTCTGGCTTGGGCTTTACCTGTTTGTGTATTGGTTCTGAGGGATCGGCCACCGTGCAATAAGGGCCGGTTTGTACCGGCCTTTTGCCGTTAAGGTGGCCATGTGTTGGCTAGGGCCTGAAACCGGTGCTGTGAATCCAGCCCATGTAGTTGGCAAACAGGACAAAGACCAGCAGGGCAATTGAAAGACCAATGCGCAGGGTCAGGGCGTTGACGGTTTTGTTGCTGGAGCCCTTGTCACGCATCAAATAGAAAAAAGCAACTGCCAGGCTGGCGATAATGGCCAGAAACGCTACCCCGATGAATACATGCATGATGGACACCCCGATGGGAAATACCGAATGAAAAACCGTCAACCCTTAAAGAAAAAGTACTGGCTGGCATTAGCGCTTTTGGCCATGCTGGTCGTGATTTTTATTTTATTGGGTCGATGGCAATTGCAGCGTGCCGATGAACGACGGGCCATTCAGGTCGCGATCGAAAACGGGCAACAGCTGTCCTCTTTGTCATTGCAAAATAATACACCTGAAACTGAATTGCGTGAATGGCGAACGGTAACCGTGACAGGGGTGTGGCAACCGCAGTTTAGTGTGTTGCTGAACCGCAATTACCTTGGCAGGCCAGGGTATTGGCTGGCAACCCCCCTGTTGCTGGATCATGCGCCCAATCATAAGGCCGTCCTGGTGTTGCGCGGCTGGTTTGAGCGTCGTCTTGCGCCCGTCCCGGTTCCCGATTTCCCGGTTCCTGCAGAAACCGTCACCATTAGCGGACAGTTGTTGGAACATGTGCCACGCCTGTTTGAACTCAGGTCTTTGACGGGGGAAAAACTGGCGCAATTGCCTGCCCGCCTGCCTTTGCCCGGGCCGGGCTTGCCAGAAGTACAAAATCTTGATTTGCCAGCGCTGGCACAGGCAAGCGGACTGGTTTATTTGCCGGTCGTGGTCCAGCAAACCGGTGTGATTAATGACGGGCTGGTACGGGAATGGGCAACGCCGCCTGTCGATCATCACAAGAATACGGGCTATGCCATGCAATGGTTTGGGTTTGCCCTGATAGCGCTGCTTGCCCTGCTATTTGTAGGATACAGGATGATGCGATATGGAAAACCAAGGAGTAAAAATGAAGGGTGATGTATTGGCAACAAAAAAACGGTCCCTGGCGCCTTTGTACCTGATTCTGCTAAGTTGCATTATTCCTGTGGTGGCCGCTGTCCTGCTTTACTATGTGCCTGGTTTAAGGCCTGCGGGGGCGACCAATTACGGCTCATTCGTTACGCCACAGCGCACCATGCCATCGGCAGCCGAGCTGCCGTTAAGCAGTCTTGATGGCAGCCCGTTTGACCTGGAGTCCCTGAAAGGTCGTTGGGTGCTGGTTAGCACCGATGGCGGTGCCTGCCCCGATTCCTGCGCCACCAAGCTGCATTACACACGTAATGCCCATGCCAGCCAGGGCAAGAATGTTGAGCGCCTGGTACGTGTCTGGTTTGTGACTGATAATGAAACCATTCCCCAGAAGGTACTTGATGCCTATAAAGGCACCCTCATGCTGCGGGCTGACCCGGTAGTGCTGAGCGCTTTTTTACTGGGTCCCGACGTAAGGGTGGATGTAGCGGGACTGGAGCAGGAAATGGATAAATACCTGTGGATTATTGATCCGCTTGGCAATTTGATCATGTATTACCCAGGCCAGGAAACCGATCCCGTCCGCTTTCGGAATGATATTGCCAAGCTGTTGCATGTTTCCGTGATTGGATAAGCCATGGCAACCCGGGTGCGTTCCGTTTATCGCCGGCTTGTTTTCCTGACCTGGTTTTTTACCCTGGACCTGATCATGTTTGGCGCTTTCGTCCGGCTTACCGATTCCGGCCTGGGTTGCCCGGATTGGCCGGGCTGCTATGGCAAGCTCACGCCGTTTGGCGCCTCGGGACAGATTGCCGATGCGCTGGTGCAGCAGCCATATGGGCCGGTTTCCATGTCAAAAGCCTGGATCGAAATGATTCACCGGTACTGGGGTAGCGTGCTGGGCATGCTGATTATTGCAATTGTGTTCATGGCATGGCGTTACCGTCGGCAGATTGGCAGGCCGGCAGGGCTTGCCACTTTGTGCCTGGTTGCGGTTTGCCTGCAGGGCGCTTTTGGAGCCTGGACGGTGACGCACAAATTGATGCCAGCCATCGTAACCGCTCATTTATTGGGTGGCATGCTGCTTTTGGCGCTCATGAGCTGGCTTGCCGCGCGTGAAAAAGCGCATGATTCTATTCCTGGCTGTCTGGCGGTTTTCCGGCCCTGGATGTGGTTTGGCCTGGTTATCCTGTTTGTGCAAATTGTGCTTGGAGGCTGGGTCAGCACCAATTATGCCGCGCTGGCATGCATGGATTTTCCCACGTGCCATGGGCAGTGGGTACCTGAGATGGATTTTGCCGGGGGATATTCAATTGTTCGTGGCCTGGGTGAATCGGCCACTGGGGAAATCATTTCGCAGCAGGCCCTGACGGCCATTCACTGGGCGCACCGGAATTTTGCGATTTTTGTCTTTGTGTTTTTGTTTGCCATTGCCTTGCGCCTGCGTAAAGAGCAGGGTTTACGCGCTCCCGCGCAATGGCTGATTTTGCTATTATTGATTCAGGTTTTAACCGGACTGACCACGATATTTTTCCAATGGCCATTACTGATTGCCGTTTTGCATAATGGTGGTGCCGCAGGTTTGGTTATTGCGGCAGTAACGATACTTGTACGATTGAATCGTGCAGGAACTGACTATAAGGTATTGCCATGACGATAGCCTTGACTGCACAAACCCGTTTTTTTCAACAGTACTGGGTACTCACCAAGCCCCGCGTAACCCAGTTGGCTGTTTTTTGTGCCGTGATTGGCATGTTCCTGGCGTCAAACGGGCTGCCGCCGGCCAGCGTGATTGTGGCAGGCACGCTTGGCATATGGCTGTTGGCTGCGGCCGCGTTTGCCATCAATTGCCTGATCGAGCAGGAGATTGACGCCCGCATGTTAAGAACCCGGCGCCGCGCAACGGCACAGGGCACGATTACCTCACTCCAGGTGGTGCTGATGTCGGGCATGGTGGGTGGGCTGGGCATGCTGGTGCTGTATTGGTTCGTCAATCCCCTGACCATGTGGCTGACTTTTGCGACATTTATTGGCTATGCCTTGATCTATACTATTGTATTAAAACCGCTTACCCCCCAGAATATAGTCATTGGTGGTTTGTCGGGTGCGATGCCGCCAGCGTTGGGCTGGGCTGCCGTGGCAGGTTCGGTTCCGGCTGAAGCGTGGTTGCTGGTGCTGATCATCTTTGCCTGGACCCCCCCGCATTTCTGGGCGCTGGCCCTGTATCGCAGCCATGATTACCAAAAGTCCGGTTTGCCCATGTTGCCAATAACGCATGGCAATGCTTTTACCCGCTTGCATATCCTGTTGTATACCTTCATGCTGGTGGTGATTACGCTAATGCCTTTTATTATTCGCATGAGCGGACTGTTTTATCTGGCCGCGGCCCTGTTTTTGGGAGCCTGGTTTATCAAGCATGCATTCAGCCTGTATAAGGCCTATAGCGATGAACTTGCCCGGAAAACGTTCCGGTTTTCGATTCTTTATCTTGCGCTGTTGTTTGGTGCATTGCTGGTAGATCACTGGATTATGATTCTGATGCAATTGTAGGTGTTTAGTAATGAAAAAATCATATAAGGCCAGAAAGCTGGCAGTCAGTCTGGGATTGGTATTTTCCATGGCATTCGGTTTGTCTGCCTGCAAGCAGGAAATGCTTGATGTGGCGAATGCCCAGTCATTGTCTTTTATCGGCTCGGATATTACTGGCACCGGTTTCGGTAAAAATGTCAGCGGCATCAATCAGGATGGCAAGCCAGCCTCCTTTGAAGATTACAAAAACAAGGTTGTGGTCGTGTTTTTCGGTTTTACGCAATGTCCTGATGTATGTCCCACGGCCATGGCTGAATTGTCGCAGCTGATGGCAAGGTTCACCCCTGAAGAGGCAGGGCAAGTACAAGTGGTCATGGTTAGCATAGATCCTGAACGTGATACGCCAGAATTGCTCAAGGCTTATGTTTCCGCATTCGATGAGCGGTTCAATGCTATTACCGGTACCCCGGAGCAAATCGCGCAATTGGCCAAGTCATTCAAGGCGTTTTACAAGAAAGTGGCCCATACCAACGGTTCATATTCAATGGAGCACAGCTCCAGCTTGTATGTCCTGGATAAAAATGGTGAATCCCGCATTCTTTTCAAGCCGGGCACACCTTTGGAAGATATGGAAAAGGATATCAGAAGCTTGTTTTGATTTGATTGTGCCTTGTTTCATTTACACATCCGGCTTTTAAGCCGGATGTGTGTTTTCAGCTGAAGGTATTGAGCATGCGGGGTTGGATTTGCTCAGGGGGCGGCCACGATAATTGGAAGATGAGGTCATTGGGCATATATAATTCTTAATTTGTATCTTAATATTTTCATTTGTTATTTAAATGTTATTTATTAAGCTGTATGTTGTTTATTTAAAACAGCGATTTACCGTTAATGATTAAAATGCAGGCATTTAATTGAATGATTGGCTTTCTTTCTTGGCTGCCCGGCTTGCGTTTGATTTAATAACAGGCGGTATGAGTTTGATCGTTCATGGCAAGCGGTTTTTATAAATATGAAACGAATTCTTGGCCTGAATTTGTTTTGGACAAAATTGGTTGGAGTAAGATGAATTTCCCCAGAGTAATTGTGACAGCATTGGCAGGCGCTTCCCTGGCTGCCTGCGGGTCACTAAGCAATGTCATGCCCGACGGCACAACTGATAATCCGGTGTTTCCAGAAATCCGCAATATTACTTATGATAATGGAAGGGGAATTGTCCCTAACCCTGAAAATCTTGCCCTGGTTCGTTCTGGTATTACCAAAGACCAGCTTTATTATTTGCTGGGTCGTCCTCATTTTTCAGAAGGCTTTGCGCCGCGTGAATGGGATTTCCTGTTTTACCTGAATACCCCCGGCAAAGGCACCAATAATGTGTCCTCCTGCCAATACAAGATATTGTTTGACAAGGATATGCTGGCTCGCAGCTTTTACTGGAAACCGGTAGGTCCTGATGACGTTTGCACAACAGAGCCCCTGGAAAAAGTAGCCGAGCAAGCCAGAAAAGTGACTCTAGAGGCTGACGGATTGTTTGCTTTTAATGGTGCAGGCCTTAACGATTTGCAGCAGCGGGGCAAGTTGCGCCTGGAGGCCCTAAGCCAGGAAATTCGAAACCAGCCTGGTGTCAAATCGGTGGTTATTGTTGGCCATACCGATCGTCTGGGCCCTGAAGCTTATAATCAGCGCTTGTCAGAAAGGCGGGCCAGCAGCGTAGCCGGGTATTTGATATCCAACGGTGTGCCTTCTTCCCTGATTACCGTACAAGGGCAGGGTGAGTTGCAGCCGCTGGTTCAGTGTGAAGGTATTGGCAATCGCCAGGAACTGATCAGTTGTCTGGCTCCCAATCGCAGGGTTGAAGTGCTGGTTAATCTTGAAGAAAACCAGGGTTAGGTTCATATCGGGTGCAGGCCTGGTCTGCCAGCCCTGCATCCACTCATAAAAAGATAGCGCAAAAAAAAGCACTTCATGTCATGAAGTGCTTAAATCATCCGTCTCAAAGGGAGGGGAAAGAGGAGAAGCCGAAACGGATGTCAGACCCAAGCCTGCATTGCGCAGATATTGCCAGGGTCCATAATAGTTAGTCTTTCTTTCCCGGCAGTAGTTCAATAAATTTTCGGCTGAATTGTTTCGGCGGGTAACTGTGCAGCCTGATCAATAAAATGTTATCAAAAAAGCGTCATTCCCTTATGCGGAAATGACGCCTTGTGCAGGTGTGTGCAGAGCCGAATAGCAAAAATTATTCGCTAAGTGCCTTGCGCATTTTTTTCAGCGATGCTGCTTCAATTTGTCGGATTCGTTCGGCCGATACGCCAAATTCGGCAGCCAGGTCATGCAAGGTGGCACCGCCTTCATCTTGTAGCCAGCGGGCTTCAATAATGCGGCGTGCGCGGTCATCAAGCAAGGTAAGCGCCTGGGAAATACCTGAACTTTGCAGGGTATCGTAAGCATGTTTTTCAATCACGGTAGTGGGTTCGTGATCGCCCTCGTCTGACAGGTAAGAAATGGGGGCGAAGTCTTCATCATCGTCGGTTTGTGATTCAAACGACATGTCGCGGCCTGAAAGACGGACTTCCATTTCGCTGACATCTTCTGGGCGCACATTCAGTTTTGCGGCAATGCCTTCAATGTGTTCCGGGTCAAGGGTCTGGCCATCGGGCCGCATGCTGCGCAAATTGAAAAACAGCTTGCGTTGGGCCTTGGTGGTGGCAATTTTGACCATGCGCCAGTTGCGGATGATGTATTCATGGATTTCCGCCTTGATCCAATGAACGGCAAAGGAAACCAGGCGGACGCCACGGGAAACATCAAAACGCTTGACCGCTTTCATCAGGCCAATATTGCCTTCCTGAATAAGGTCTGCATGTGGCAGGCCATAACCCAGATATTGGCGGGAAATGGAAACCACCAGGCGCAAGTGAGACATGATCAGGTCACGAGCCGCGTCCAGGTTACCTTCTTTTTGTAGTTGCTCAGCCAAATTCTTCTCCTGTTCTGCGGACAGGATTGGTAAACGGTTCACTGCGCTAATGTATGCCTCTATGGTGCCCAATGCTCCGGGATTGGAGATGGCCATGGCTACATTGGAATTTGACAGTGTAAGCGCTTGATTTGACATAAGTTTTGTTTGACTCCGTTGAAATAATATTTTCGTTCTATATATTAGCACTCAATTTGAAAGAGTGCTAATAAGATCTCGAAATCAGGAAAAAGTTCCTGATTCAATCCGGTTTTTACGCTTTTCAGCGTTATGGTTTATGTTTAAAGGCGCTCGGCATGAAAGCGGATATGGTCTTCCATGAAGGTGGAAATAAAATAATAACCGTGGTCATAATGCTCGTGCCGGCGCAGGACCAGTGGCTGGTTAGCCTGTTGACATGCCGCTTCGAACACATCAGGATAGAGCTGCTCTTGCAGGAAGCTGTCTTTCAGGCCCTGATCCACCAGAATGCCATGGGGGAACGGATTGTGCAGGTTTTGCATCAGGCAGGAGGCATCGTAAGCTTCCCATTGTGTCTGGTCGTTACCTAAATAACCGGAAAAGGCCTTTTGTCCCCATGGACATTTAACCGGTGCGGCAACCGGTGCAAAAGCAGAGACGGATTTGAACAGCTGGGGATTTTTCAGGGCTAGCACCAGTGCGCCATGGCCGCCCATCGAGTGTCCAAAGATGCCAATACGGTCTTTGGCTGCACCCAGTTTTTCGGCAATCGCATAAAGTTCCTGGGTAATGTAGCTGTACATCCGGTAGTTCCGGTTCCAGCCGGGTTCGGTTGCATCCAGATAAAAACCGGCACCGGTCCCAAAATCCCAATGCTCGTCTTCGCCTTCTATGCCGGCTCCTCTTGGGCTGGTGTCGGGGGCAATCAGCATAATGCCATGTTCTGCCGCATAACGCTGGGCGGCTCCTTTGGTCATGAATGTTTCTTCAGTGCAGGTCAGGCCTGCCAGATAAAACAGGGCGGGAAGGGGGCCATTTTTAGCCTGGGGTGGGATGAATACGGAAAAACGCATGGGAAGACCGATCTCATTGGACTGGTGCCGGTAAAAGCGCTGTACTCCGTCAAAACAGGCATGTTCACTGATTATTTCAAGATTCATGTCGTTGACCTCAGAATGGGTGGAATAAAAACAAGTTGACTCAAACCTAATGATTGTACCTGTAGATATGCATGTTTTTCGCTACAATTTGTCTTGTCTATTCTTTGATTGACTTATCATGGCCCGACTTCCCCGCCTGTATGCGCCCCGTATCGCACAATTGGTGCATGCAAGGCTTGTCCATTCCTTCAATACGGCTCCCGATGCCGGACAACTCATGAATCAGGTGCAAGCCTGGCTGGCAGATCTGGTGTATGTCCATAAGGTTGCCTTGCACGGCTGGACGCTGGTTGATGACAGTATCCTGCTGCTGGCAACCCCTGAAAACGAACAGGGTGTTTCGCGGGTCATGCAATCGTTGGGCAGGAATCTGGCGGCATCGCTGCGTTCCGGCCCCGTTTTTTTGGGTCGTTACCGTTCGGCCCTGCTGGAACCCGGTCAATGGGTACTGCCGGCCATGGTCTGGCTGGAATCTTTTACCAGCCGGGAAAAAGGCATGGATGCACCCGAATTGTGGCCCTGGTCATCGGCGGGCATTCACACCGGAGCCAGTTTGGGCACGGTGTCCTGGCTGACAGATCATGAAGATTATTGGTTAACCGGCAATACACCGTTTGACCGGCAGGCCAGTTACCGGGAAATTTTTCATCATGGCCTGTCCATGAACGAGAGTGCCCGGATAGCCGCCGCTTTATCCGGCCAATGGGCCCTTGGCAGTGATGAATTCCTGCGCTCGCTGTCTGCCAGTGCGAGCCGGCGTGTCAGCCCGGGAAAAAGAGGGCGTCCCCGCAAAACCCCGCCTGATACCCAGGTGAAATAGGCACTTTTTCATTTGCCATCCTTGTTTTAGCTTAAGATAGAAACCGATATACTGTTCAAATATAAAAATTGAAAAGGATGGTTATGGACTATTTACTGGCCATTGATCAGGGGACTTCAAGTTCACGCTGCATCTTGTTTGACCGCCAGGGGAATATTGTCGCCATGGCACAGCAGGAGTTTCCCCAGTATTATCCGCAATCAGGCTGGGTGGAGCATGAGCCGCAGGAAATCTGGCAATCACAGCTGGCCACCCTGCAAGAGGTCATTCGCAAGTCAGGCGTCAGTCCAAGCCAGATCGCAGCCGCAGGCATTACCAATCAAAGGGAAACCACGCTGGTCTGGCATCGTAAAACCGGACAGCCTTTATGCAGGGCGATTGTTTGGCAAGACCGGCGCGGAGAAGCCCTCTGCAGCACGCTTAGGGAAAAGGGGCTGGCGCCTTTTATCCAGGAACGTACCGGCCTTAAGCTGGATGCTTATTTTTCTGCCACCAAATTATGCTGGATTCTTGAAAACGTGCCGGATGCCCGCCGCTTGGCCGAGCAGGGCGAGCTGGCATTCGGTACGGTGGATACCTGGCTGCTGCGGCAGTTAAGCAAAGGCCGGGTTCATGCAACGGATATCAGTAATGCATCCCGTACCATGCTGTTCAATATCAGGGAAAATCGCTGGGATCCTGAATTGCTGGATCTATTCGGTATCCCGGCCAAGATGCTGCCAGAAGTACTGCCCTCAAGTGCCCGCTATGGCCAGATCGATGCAAGCATTGCCGGTCATGCGATTCCTATTGGCGGTGTGGCGGGTGACCAGCAAAGTGCCTTGTTTGGCCAGGCCTGCTTCAAGGCTGGGATGGCCAAGAATACCTATGGGACGGGTTGCTTTGCCCTGTTGCATGCGGGCGGGCATTTTTGTGTGTCGGAAAATGGCTTGTTAACGACCCGGGTGGCCCAGCATCAGGACGTGCTCGAATATGCCCTCGAGGGTAGTGTGTTTATTGGCGGCGCGGTGGTGCAATGGCTGCGTGACGGCCTGGGAGTCATTGGCCAAAGCGCTGAGGTGCAGCCCTTGGCCGATTCGGTGCCCGATAGTGGAGGCGTCTTGTTTGTACCTGCTTTTACCGGTTTGGGTGCTCCTTATTGGGATGCCAATGCCCGGGGAACCCTGACCGGCCTTACCCGTGCTACCACGGCAGCACATATTGCCCGTGCAGCGGTTGAAAGCATTGCCTATCAAAGTGCCGCCTTACTTGACGCCATGAGCCAGGATGTGGGGGTGGGCAATGGTGAGGCATTGCAAGAGTTGCGGGTGGATGGTGGGGCTTGTGTGAACAATTCTTTGATGCAGTTTCAAGCGGATTTGCTGGGAATTCCAGTGGTCCGTCCCCGAATAATTGAAACCACTGCCCTAGGTGCGGCATATCTGGCCGGCCTGCAGGCTGGCATCTGGTCCGGGACTGATGAACTTTCTTCATTATGGCGTGAAGATCGCCGTTTTGAACCCGCTATTGGTCGGGATGAGGCGTGCGGCCTGATGGAAAAATGGAACCGGGCGGTACGTCAGACCATGGCTGTTTGATGGCCATGGTTTGACGGTATTTTCGTAAAACGGACTATTCCATGAATCGCATCTGCAACTGTTTGCCTTTGATGGTGCGTTGCCGGAGTTGCGTAATAGTGGTGTCGGCTACCTTGCGCTCAATGGCCACAAAGGAAACAAAATCATAAATATTGATTTTTCCTACCTGGCTGGCAGTCAGGCCAATATCCTTGGTGAGGGCACCCAGCAGGTCACCCGGACGGATTTTGTCTTTTTTACCGGCTCGCAGGCAAATGGTTTTCATGGGTGCTTGCAAAGAACGGGCATTGGCCTTAACCGCTGGCAAGTCTTGCCAGTCCAGGGGCGCTTCAATTGCCTTTTCAATTCTTTCCGCCCTGAATTTTTCGGCTGGGCTGCATAAAGTCAGCGCCAGCCCCCTGGCTTCACTTCTGCCTGTACGTCCAATCCGATGGATATGCGTTTCCGCATTGGGAGAGATGTCCACGTTGATGACAGCGTCAAGGGTCTGGATATCCAGGCCGCGGGCAGCCACGTCGGTGGCAACCAATACCGAACAGCTTTGGTTGATGAACTGGACCAGTACGTCTTCACGCTCACGCTGCTCCAGATCGCCATGTAAAACAAGTGCCCTTATCCCTTGTTGCTGCAGCGCTTCGGCCAAGGCCTCGCATTGCGCCTTGGTATTGCAAAATGCCAGGGTGGAGACCGGCCGGAAATGGTTCAGCAGGATGGCGGTTGCCGTAAAACGCTGCTCGGGGTTGATTTCATAAAAAATCTGTTCAATCTGGCTTTGGCTGGGCAGGGATTCCACCTTGATCCTTTGGGGATCGATCATGAAGCCTTCACTGTCTTTCAGGATTTGCGCAGGATAAGTGGCTGAAAACATAAGGGTCTGGCGTTTGAGCGGGCATGCGCGGGTAATGGCACAGATATCATCATAAAAACCCATGTCAATCATGCGATCGGCTTCGTCAAGCACCAGTGTTTTGACGGTACCCAACTCAAGCTGGCCACGTTCAAGCAAGTCCAGAATGCGTCCGGGGGTACCAACCACAATATGTGCACCATGTGAAAGCGATTCTATCTGGGTGCGCAAGGCTGCGCCACCACACAGGGTCAGGATTTTGATATTGCCCAGTGCGCGGGCCAGTTTTCGCAGTTCACGTGAGACCTGGTCGGCCAGTTCACGGGTGGGGCATAGCACCAGGCCCTGGATGCCAAAAAAGGCCGGGTTGATTTTCTGCATGATACCCAGGCCGAAAGCCAGGGTTTTGCCACTGCCGGTTTGGGCCTGGGCCAGAACATCCCGGCCGTCCAGGATCAGGGGCAGGCTTTCAGACTGTATGGGTGTCATGGTGGTGTAACCCAATTCCGACAGATTGTGTTGTTGTTCGGCGGAAAGGGGCAGGGAGGAAAAAGAGGTGGCGGTCATGACGGGTGTGTTGTATTCAGGTAGGAATAATAAAACAGAATTGTAAACGTAATCGGGTTTGGACTCTGGTTTTTATGAGGGAAATGAAAATTTTAATGGTTTGGAAAAATCTGCTTATTTCCAATAAAAACAAAATCTTAATTGATGCGTCCCTTTTTTTTAAAGATAAAAACAATGGTTTAAATAAATGGGGTTTGACCCTTTTTATTTTTATTGCAAGGCAAGATTTTTGTCTTTATTCTTGAAGGCTGAAAAGTACTCGATTTAGCCCGAACACATTGCGGAGCATGTATGTCTATCCTGATTAACGAAAATGTTGTGACAGAAGCGATTGTAGACGCCTCTGCCATTGGTTTAATGCCGCACCGGCAGCCTGAGTCCCAGGGCTTGTATGACCGGCAAAATGAACATGATGCCTGTGGTGTCGGGTTTGTCGCCAACATCAAGGGTCAAAAAAGCCATGCGATTGTCCAGCAGGGCCTGAAAATCCTTGAAAACCTGGATCACCGTGGCGCAGTGGGGGCTGATAAATTAATGGGTGATGGCGCAGGCATACTGATCCAGATTCCCGATGCCCTGTATCGGGATGAAATGGCGCGCCAGGGTGTGACGCTTCCTCCCGAAGGAGAGTACGGGGTGGCCATGGTTTTTCTGCCAAAAGAAACCGCTTCACGGCTGGCTTGTGAAAAAGAACTGGAACGCGCAGTGCGCGATGAGGGGCAGGTGTTGTTGGGTTGGCGTGATGTGCCGGTAGACAGTGAAATGCCCATGTCACCGGCGGTACGCGCTTGTGAGCCGGTTATCCGCCAGCTGTTTATTGGCCGTGGCCCCGATGTCATGGTGCCCGATGCCCTTGAACGCAAATTGTATGTGATTCGCAAAACGGCCAGCCATGCCATTCAGGCCATGAACCTGGCTCACAGTACCGAGTATTTTGTGCCTTCCGCTTCAGTGCGTACGGTCGTTTACAAAGGTTTGCTGCTGGCAGACCAGGTAGGCACCTACTACCGTGACCTGGCCGATACCCGCACCGTTTCCGCCCTGGCAATGGTACACCAGCGCTTTTCCACCAATACCTTCCCGGCCTGGCCCCTGGCTCACCCTTACCGGATGATTGCACATAACGGCGAAATCAATACGGTCAAAGGTAACTTCAACTGGTTGCGCGCCCGTGAAGGCATGATGGAATCCGCGGTTTTGGGCAATGACCTGCAAAAACTTTATCCTATTGTTTATGAAGGACAGTCGGATACGGCAACCTTTGACAATTGCCTGGAGCTGCTGGTGACATCGGGTTATTCACTGGCCCATGCCATGATGATGATGATCCCCGAGGCCTGGGAGCAGCATACCGACATGGATGCCAACCGTCGTGCTTTCTATGAGTACAATGCGGCCAAAATGGAGCCCTGGGATGGGCCTGCTGCGGTGGCATTTACCGATGGCCGCCAGATTGGCGCAACCCTGGACCGCAATGGCCTGCGTCCGGCCCGTTACCTGATTACCGATGACAATATGGTCATCCTGGCTTCCGAAGCCGGTACCCTGACCATACCCGAGCACCGCATCCTGAAAAAGTGGCGCTTGCAGCCTGGCAAGATGCTGCTCATCGATCTTGATCAAGGCCGGATTATTGATGATGAAGAAATCAAGTCCCAGTTGGCCAACAACCGCCCTTACCGGCAATGGATCGAGCGCTTGCGGGTCCGCCTGGATGACTTGCCGGCGACCGATACGGTCCACACCGCTGATTACATGAGCCATGCCTCATTGCTGGACCGCCAGCAGGCCTTTGGCTGGACCCAGGAGGATATCAAGTTCATTCTTGAGCCGATGGGTAAAAATGGTGAGGAGGCGATTGGCTCAATGGGCAATGATGCACCGCTGGCCGTGCTGTCCAGCCGCCCCAAGTCGTTCTACAACTACTTCCGCCAACTGTTTGCACAGGTAACCAATCCGCCGATTGATCCTATCCGCGAGCAGTTGGTGATGTCGCTGGTTTCCTTCATTGGCCCCAAACCCAATCTGTTGGATATCAATAACGTCAATCCGCCACAACGCGTAGAAGTTTCCCAGCCGGTGCTGGACAGCATTGGCATGTCCCGCCTGCGTGAAATCGAGCGTTATACCGATAATAAATTCCGTTGCCATGAGCTGGATATTACTTATCCGGTCAGCTGGGGTACGGAAGGGATTGAAGCTTGTATTGCCGCTTTGTGCGCCAGTGCCGTGGATGCGGTTAAGAGCGGCTACAACATCTTGATTATTTCAGACCGCAAGGTTGATAGCGAGCATGTTGCCATTCCGGCCTTGCTGGCCACTTCAGCCATTCACCAGCATCTTATCCGTTCCGGCCTGCGAACCAATACGGGCCTGGTGGTGGAAACCGGTTCAGCCCGTGAGGTGCATCATTTTGCCCTGTTGGGCGGTTATGGTGCCGAAGCGGTTTATCCTTATCTGGCCATGGAAACCCTGATTGCCATGGACGAGACCGGCAAAGCGGTCAAGAATTATGTCAAGGCGGTGGGCAAAGGCCTGAACAAGGTCATGTCCAAAATGGGTATTTCAACTTACATGTCCTATACCGGTGCACAAATTTTTGAAGCCGTGGGCCTGAAAAGCGACTTGGTCCGCAAGTATTTTACCGGTACGCCTTGCAATATAGAGGGCCTGGGTGTTTTTGAAGTGGCTGAAGAAGCATTCCGACTCCACCGGCAGGCTTTTGGCAATGATCCGGTACTGGCCGATCAGCTGGATGCGGGGGGAGATTATGCCTTCCGTATCCGTGGTGAAGAGCATATGTGGACACCGGATTCCATCGCCAAGCTGCAACATGCGACACGTGCCAACAATTACCGTACCTACAAGGAATATGCCCAGCTGATCAATGACCAGTCGCGCCGGCATATGACTTTTAGGGGATTGTTTGAGTTTAAAGTAGATCCTGCCAGGGCGATTGCGCTGGAAGAAGTGGAACCTGCCAAGGAAATTGTCAAGCGTTTCGCCACCGGTGCAATGTCGCTGGGCTCGATCTCTACCGAGGCGCATGCCGTGCTGGCGGTAGCCATGAACCGCATTGGCGGGAAGTCTAACACCGGTGAAGGTGGTGAGGACGAGTTGCGCTACCGTGCCGAAATGCAAAGTGGCAAAAGCAAGATCAAGACGGGCGATACCCTGGCTTCGGTGTTGGGTGCCGAGCGGGTTGTTGCCGAGGTGCCGTTACTCAAGGGCGATTCGCTGCGTTCAAAAATCAAGCAGGTTGCTTCCGGTCGTTTTGGTGTCAGTGCCGAGTATTTAAGCAGTGCAGACCAGATCCAGATCAAAATGGCCCAGGGTGCCAAGCCCGGAGAAGGCGGGCAGCTGCCTGGTCATAAAGTATCTGAATATATTGCCAAGCTGCGATACTCCGTACCGGGTGTCGGTCTTATTTCGCCACCTCCGCACCATGATATCTATTCCATCGAGGATCTTGCCCAACTGATTCATGATTTGAAGAACGTCAATCCGGCCGCTTCCATTTCTACCAAACTGGTCTCTGAAGTGGGCGTGGGTACGGTTGCCGCCGGTGTGGCCAAGGCCAAGTCCGACCATATCGTGATTGCCGGTCACGATGGTGGCACCGGAGCCTCGCCGATTGCCTCGATCAAGCATGCCGGTACTCCGTGGGAACTGGGCCTGTCTGAAACCCAGCAAACCCTGGTATTGAACAAGCTACGCAGCCGGGTGCGAGTCCAGGCGGATGGCCAGATGAAAACCGGACGTGACGTAGTGATTGGCGCCTTGCTGGGGGCGGATGAATTCGGTTTTGCCACCGCGCCCCTGGTGGTCGAAGGTTGCATCATGATGCGCAAGTGTCACCTGAATACTTGTCCGGTAGGCGTCGCCACCCAAGACCCGGTCTTGCGCCAGAAATTCCAGGGCAAACCCGAGCATGTGGTGAATTACTTCTTTTTCGTTGCCGAAGAGGTCCGGGAAATCATGGCCCAGCTAGGCATTCGCAAATTTGATGATCTGGTGGGTCGTGTTGACCTGCTGGACATGCGTGCCGGTGTGACGCACTGGAAAGCCAAAGGACTGGATTTCTCCCGTGTGTTTTACCAGCCGGAAACCGAAACCGGCAAACATCATACGGAAGAACAGGATCATGGTCTTGACAATGCCCTCGACAAGCAGTTGATTGAACGCAGCAAGAGTGCGATTGAGCGGGGCGAGAAGGTGTCTTTCATTATCCCGGTACGCAACCGTAACCGTACGGTGGGTGCGATGCTGTCAGGCGTGGTGGCCAGGAAATATGGTCATGAAGGCCTGCCTGATGACACGATTCATATCCAGTGCAATGGCGTCGCCGGCCAAAGTTTTGGCGCCTTCCTGGCGCATGGCATTACCCTTGACCTGGTGGGTGAGGCCAATGATTATGTGGGCAAAGGGCTGTCCGGAGGAAGGATTTCCATTCGTTCACCCAATGATTTCAGGGGTTACGGTCCTGAGCATATTATTGTGGGCAATACTGTCCTGTACGGTGCACTGGGCGGTGAGGCCTATTTCAATGGCGTGGCAGGCGAGCGTTTTGCCGTACGCAATTCTGGCGCCGCAGCCGTTGTCGAGGGCACTGGGGATCATGGCTGTGAGTACATGACGGGCGGTACCGTGGTGGTGCTGGGGGAAACAGGGCGCAACTTTGCTGCCGGCATGTCTGGTGGCGTTGCCTATGTCTGGGACCCCGAGGGCAAGCTCAGGCAGCGCTGTAACCTGAGCATGGTTGAGCTGGAAACGGTTGCCCCCCAGGTTGAGCAGGAAAAAGAAGCCCGCTTTGAGCTGTGGCATACCGCCAAACGTGGTGACCAAAGGCAGACCGATGAAGCTATTTTGCGTTATCTGGTTGAAGAGCATTTTCGCCTGACAGGCAGTTTCCGGGCGCGCGACCTGCTCAGCAATTGGGATAAATCGCGTGGCGAGTTTGTGAAGGTCATGCCGGTGGAGTATCGTCGGGCGCTGTCTGAGATGTGGCAGTCAGAACAATCCGGTCAGAAAGTGGCTTAAGGGTTTTTAGGAAAAATCATGGGAAAAACAACAGGTTTTCTGGAATTTGAAAGAGTAAGCGAGTCGTATGAGCCGGCCAGTACGCGGATTAAGCATTACAGGGAGTTCGTGCTGGCGCTGGACGACAAGCAGGCGCAGCGTCAGGGCGCGCGCTGCATGGATTGTGGCGTGCCTTTCTGCACCAATGGCTGTCCGGTTAATAATATTATCCCCGACTGGAATGATCTGGTTTACCGGCAAGAATGGAAGCAGGCGTTGGCTACGTTGCATTCCACCAATAATTTTCCGGAGTTTACCGGACGTATTTGCCCCGCTCCTTGTGAGGCTGCCTGTACCCTGAATATTAATAATGATGCGGTAGGCATCAAGTCAATTGAGCATGCGATTATTGACAAGGGATGGGAAAAAGGTTGGGTGGTGCCCCAGCCGCCGGCAAAAAAAACCGGCAAACGGGTGGCCATCGTGGGGTCTGGTCCGGCAGGACTGGCTGCCGCACAGCAGCTAAGCCGTGCCGGGCACAGCGTGACGGTTTTTGAAAAGAGCAACCGGATTGGTGGTTTGCTGCGCTATGGCATTCCTGATTTCAAGCTGGATAAAAGCCTGATCGACCGTCGCATGACGCAAATGGAGGCCGAAGGGGTGGAGTTTCGCACTTCTACCTATATTGGTGCCCCTGGTGATAAAGTGGAAGACGGGCTTACCATTATGACCACCAAAGAGTTGCAGCAGGAGTTTGATGCCATTGTGCTGGCAGGAGGCGCTGAAGTGCCCCGTGATTTGCCGGTCCCCGGCAGGGAGCTTAATGGGGTGCATTTCGCCATGGACTTCCTGCGTCAGCAGAACAAAGTCAATGCCGGGCATCGTCTGACCGGGCAAATCGTGGCCAAAGGCAAACATGTGATCGTGATTGGCGGCGGCGACACCGGATCGGATTGTGTGGGTACCAGTAACCGCCAGGGAGCGGCTTCGGTTACCCAGATCGAATTGATGCCCAAATTGCCTGAAGAAGAAAATCGGGCGCTGACGTGGCCGTATTGGCCAGCCAGATTACGCACTTCTTCTTCTCACGAAGAAGGCTGTCACCGGGACTGGGCCATCGTGACCAAATCGTTTCAGGGAGAAAAAGGCAAGGTTGCAAAACTGGTGGCTGCCCGTGTCGAATGGTTGCGCGATGAAGCCACCGGCCAATTGAAAATGACAGAAATCGAAGGTTCCGAGTTTGAATTGAAAGCAGATCTGGTATTGCTGGCCATGGGATTTGTGGCGCCAGTACCCGCCGTGCTGGATGCTTTTGGTCTGGACCGGGATGCCCGTGGCAATATTCGCGCCAATACCGAAGATTATCGTACCAGTGTTGATAAAGTCTTTGCTGCGGGTGACATGCGCCGGGGCCAATCACTGGTGGTGTGGGCAATCCGCGAAGGACGGCAATGTGCCCGTGCGGTAGATCAGTATCTAATGGGTGAGACGGTTTTGCCAAGATAAACAATCATTTGGCTGGTTATCCAAAATACAACAGAAACCCCGTAAAATGCTTTTTCGGGGTTTCCTCTTTTTGGCATAAGTTGATGTGGCGTAAACTTTGATCAGTTACAATGGCTCTTTTGGATTTTTTAGGGTTATCCCGTTGAACGATCATCTTTCCGATTCAGATATCATACTGCGATTTTCCGACGTGTCACTCGGTTACGGAGAGCGGGTGATACTTGATGACCTCAATTTACAGGTGAAAAAAGGTCAGGTTGTCGCGCTGATAGGTGGCTCTGGTTCAGGCAAGACAACCTTGTTGCGGGCTGCGATTGGCCAGCTTCTAGCCAAAAAAGGGGTGGTTACCGCCTTTGGCCAGGATATTGCCAAGGTCAGTCCAAACAGCCTGCGTGATATCCGTCAGCGCATGGGGGTCCTGTTTCAGCAAGGCGCCCTGTTCACCGATTTAAACGTTTTCGATAACGTGGCTTTTCCCTTGCGCGAGTTAACCAACGACAGCGAAGCGGTTATCCTCGATAAAGTGCTGGACAAGCTGGATGCGGTTGGCCTGAAAGCGGCCGCCCACCTGGCCGTTTCCGAAATTTCCGGTGGCATGGCACGGCGTGTCGCGTTAGCCCGGGCCATCGTGCTCGAGCCCGAGCTGGTGCTTTACGACGAGCCTTTTGCCGGACTGGATCCGATTTCGCTTGGCATGACGGCCCAGCTGATCCGTAATCTCAGTGATCGCCTTGGCTGTGCTTCGGTGCTGATTACCCATGACATCGACGAGTCTTTTCAAATTGTTGATCAGGTCTATATGGTTGGGCATGGCAAGTTGCTGGCATCCGGTACGCCGGAAGATTTGCGGGCAACTGAAGACGGCTATGTCAAACAGTTTCTTCAGGGCTCGCCCGAAGGCCCCGTGGTTTTTGAATATCCGGATACGCCAGCATTTTCCAGCTGGCTGTCAAAACGCAAAGAGGGCTTATGATTTTCAAGAGTATCAGTGCATTGGGGGCATTTGTCATTAATGTCATCAGTGGCCTGGGTGTATTCAGCAAATTTACCTGGGAGCTATTCTGCAAATCCGGTATTGTGTTCCGTCGTCCACGACTGGTTATCGAGCAGGTGCATTTCATCGGCAATCATTCCCTGCTCATTATTGCCGTATCGGGGCTTTTTGTGGGTTTTGTCCTGGGCCTGCAGGGGTATAACACCCTGTCTATGTATGGCTCAGAAGAAGCCTTGGGTTTGCTGGTAGCCCTTAGTTTGGTGCGTGAACTGGGCCCGGTTGTTACTGCCTTGCTGTTTGCCGGCAGGGCAGGTACATCAATTACCGCTGAAATCGGCCTGATGAAGGCCGGAGAGCAACTGGCGGCCATCGATGTCATGGGCATTAGCCCTTTGCGCCGGATTCTTGCCCCGCGCCTGTGGGGTGGGGTGATTGCCATGCCGGTCTTGGGGGCCATTTTCTCGGCCGTGGGTATCATTGGCGGCTGGGTGGTGGGTGTCCTCATGATCAGTGTCGATGCCGGCTCTTTCTGGGCTCAAATGCAGAACGGGGTGGATGTTTTTTCCGATGTGGGTAACGGCCTGATCAAAAGTATCGTCTTTGGTTTTGCCGTGATGCTGATTGCCCTGTTTGAAGGTTGGTATGCCAAGCCGACACCCGAAGGGGTTTCCAGGGCTACCACAAGAACGGTGGTCCGAAGCTCCTTGGCGGTGCTGGGGCTTGATTTCCTGTTAACTGCAGTAATGTTTTGATCAATAAATGAAAAATGTATCAGGCAGGCTTTTGTGTCGTGCCGATATCAGGATGAATGACAATGTGTAAGAAAACCGATTTTCTGGTAGGTTTGTTTGTGTTGCTGGGTGCCGTGGCGCTCATGTTCATGGCATTGAGGGCAGGTAACTTAAGTTCTTTCAGTTTTGAGCCCACCTATACCGTTAGTGCCAAATTTGATAATGTGGGGGCACTTAAAGCACGTGCTGCCGTCAAAAGCAATGGAGTGGTGGTGGGCCGGGTAAAAAATATCCGCTTCGATAACCAAGAGTTCAAGGCTGTGGTTGAGTTAAGCCTGGAGTCCCGTTATCAGTTCCCCATGGATTCCTCTGCCTCTATTATGACAGCTGGCCTGTTGGGTGAGCAGTATATTGGCCTTACACCAGGGGCCGATGAGATTAACCTGGAAAATGGCAGTGAAATCATGTTCACGCAGGGAGCGGTCGTGCTTGAGGAATTAATCAGTAAATTCCTGTTTTCAAGTGCAGAAAAGGAAGGTTCGGCCAATAATGGCAAGTGATGCTTGCAGGTGTTGCCGTGTCGTGTTCAGACAAATTTTTCGTGGTAAATTAGCGTAATCCACAGCCGTTTAAAAGAGATAACTACATGTTAAATAAAAATAATGTACGAGGAACCCTAAGCCTTGTCGGGTTAGGGGCTCTCCTGACTGGATGTGCATCAGTTCCTAATCCCAGTCCCGATGATCCTTTGGAAAGTTATAACCGTAGCATGTTTCAGGTCAATGAAGCGGTGGATAAGGCAGTGTTCAAACCGGTGGCTCACGGATACCGGGCTGTTGTGCCTAATCCGGTCCGTACCTGTGTCAGCAATATTTTTGGCAACTTTGGTGACGTCTGGTCCGCCATCAATAGCATGCTGCAAGGAAGGGCCCTTGATTCCATCAATACGTTTGGACGGGTGTTGTTCAACTCTACCATGGGTATCGGTGGCTGTATCGACGTGGCTACCATGAATGGTGCCAAGAAAATCCCGAATGATTTTGGCACCACCTTGGGTGTTTGGGGAGTTGGTAATGGTCCCTATGTGGTATTGCCCCTGTTTGGCTCCAGTTCCGTTCGGGATGGGGTTGGGTTGGTGGGTGATACGGCCGGCAGCATTGCAACGTTTACGGCGCCAGGGGCGATTCATGATGTACCTGTACGTAATATTGTTATTGGCCTGGAAGTGATCAAGTCGCGTGAAAACCTGCTTGACGCTGATGACTTGGCAGAGGATGTATCCCTGGATAAATATACTTTCGTGCGCGATGCCTATATGCAAAACCGCAAGGCCTTGCTGGAAAGCAAACTGCGCCCTGAGGTGCAGGACAGTGCGGCGGGCGATTTGTCGGTCCCTGTTTATGATGATCCCGAGCAGTCAGCTAATGGCGCATCTGTACCACAGTATGAAGATCCCGGTGAATAAACGGGTTGTTGCGTAAAATCCCCAGGAACTGAAAAACCGCTTGTTTCAAAACAGAGGTTTTTCAGTTGGTTTCAGTCTACCCCCATTTGTTAACGCTTTCTGACAAATCCTTAAATTACTTAATGTATTTGGGGCTGGTTTGTGTTTACATTGACACGGTCGTTTAATTATTTATTGTTTCGTTTTTTGTGAATATTCAGGAGAAATCATGAAGCCCCAATCGGTATTTCTGTTGGTACGGCGTTTTGCTGCCATGGCTTTCGTGTCGGCAGGCTTGCTTGGTACGGCACAGGCTGCCCAAAGCCCAACGCAATTTATCGAGCAGATTGCCAATCAGACCCTTGATGCCGTCAAGCAAAGTAATGCGGCACGCAGTGGCAATATCAATGCCATCAACGAGATTGTCAATCAGAAGTTGATGCCCCATATCGATTTTCAGAAAACCACTCGGTTGGCTACTGGACAACCCTGGCGTCAGGCAACACCCGAGCAGAAATCAGGTTTGGTCGAGGCTTTCAAAAGTACGCTGATACGTACCTATAGCGGTGCTTTTAAGCAGGTATCAGCCAAGACGAAAATCGAGATGCTTCCGTTTCGCGGTAACCCCAACGCCAATGATGTGGTCGTCCGTTCGAATATTCTTGCCGATTCTGGACCGGTGTCTCTTGATTACCGTTTGGCAAAATCAGGTGACGGCTGGCAGATTTATGATTTCAGCGTTGAAGGCATCTGGTTAATCCAGAATTACCGTAACCAGTTTTCTGCACAGATCGCACAAAATGGTATTGATGGCCTGATAAAAGCGTTAAATCAACGAAAGTAACGTGTAAACGGCTATAATCAAGGGTCTGCTTCGTGTTAGAAGCAGGCCTTTTTTGTATGAATATGTCAGCCGTCAAAATAGAAAATATATCCAAAATCTACGCGCCTTCCCTTTCTTTAAGGCAAAGGTTGCTGTCCGCCGCCCCTGCCCGCAAGGGATTCCAGGCACTCAATGAGATAAGCCTCAATATCGAGCAAGGCGAGTTTTTTGGCCTGCTTGGCCCCAACGGTGCGGGAAAAACATCGCTGATTTCCATTTTGGCCGGTTTGTCGCGACCAACCAGTGGCAAGGCCAGCATCTGTGGTTACGATGTGGTGGCCGATTATAAAAATGCCAGGCGCTCTTTGGGTGTGGTTCCCCAAGAGTTGGTCTATGACCCGTTTTTTACAGTCCGTCAAACCTTGCGTAATCAGTCCGGTTATTACGGTTTGCGACATAACGATGACTGGATCGACGAAATTCTTCTGAATCTTGGCCTGTCCGACAAGGCCGATACCAATATGCGAGCCCTGTCAGGGGGCATGAAACGCCGGGTGCTGGTTGCCCAGGCACTGGTGCATCGCCCACCAGTCATCATTCTTGACGAGCCAACGGCCGGCGTTGACGTCGATTTGCGGCGCAGCCTTTGGGACTTTATTTCAAGACTGAATAAAGAAGGCCATACCATTTTGCTAACCACCCATTACCTTGAAGAAGCGCAAACGCTTTGTGGCCGCATCGCTTTTCTCAGGAAGGGCAAAATGATCGCCCTCGACACCACACAGGCCCTGATGGCCAAATTTGGCAGTGAAGATCTTGAGGAAACCTTTGTGCAAATCATGCACACCGGAAGTGAGCAGGCAGCGTAATGAATCCTTTGCAACAAAATATCAAATTCGGCTCCGGTTTCCCCACCTTGCTGCGCAAGGAAATGCTGCGTTTCTGGAAGGTATCCCTTCAGACCGTGGCGGCGCCGGTCATGACCGCTTTGCTGTATTTGCTGGTTTTTGCCCAGGTGCTCGAGGGGCGTGTACAGGTTTATGGCACCCTTTCCTACGTGTCTTTTTTAATGCCTGGCCTCATGATGATGAGCATGATGCAAAATGCCTTTGCCAATCCCTCATCATCGCTTATCCAAAGCCGTATTACGGGTAATCTGGTCTTCGTGTTGTTGCCGCCGCTGTCTTATCTGGAGATTTTCGGGGCTTACGTACTGGCGGCCATTGTGCGTGGAATTTGCGTTGGTCTTGGTATCTGGCTGGTGGCCATCTTGTTCATGCCATTGTGGCCGGCCCAGATTTTATGGATGGTGCTTTTTTCCGTCATGGCTTGCGGTATTTTTGCCTGCCTTGGGCTGATTGCCGGGCTATGGTCCGAGAAATTTGACCAGTTGGCCCTGTTCCAGAATTTCCTGATCATGCCAGCCACTTTCCTGTCGGGTGTGTTTTACTCCATTCATTCCTTGCCACCGTTTTGGCAGGCTGTGTCACACTGGAATCCGGTGTTCTACATGATAGACGGCTTCCGTTACGGATTTTTTGGTATCTCCGATGTCCCGGTCTGGCACAGTTTTTCTGTAGTACTTTGTTTTTTTATCTTAACTTCATTGCTGGCATTAAAATTGCTGGCTAGCGGCTACAAACTTAGGACATAAAATGTTACCCACTCCTGAACAGATTCGTGAATACATCGCTTCCAACTTGGCCTGTGAGCACATAGAAGTAGTGGGCGACGGTTCCCATTTCCAGGCAATTATCGTTAGCGCAGCCTTTGAGGGCAAACGCCCGATTGCCCGGCATCAACTGGTATATGCGGCATTGGGCGATAAAATGAAGGCTGAAATTCATGCCTTGTCAATGAAAACGCTAACCCCTGAAGAGTATAAAGTGAATGGATAAACTGCGCATTATCGGTGGTCGCCGGCTTTCCGGAGAAGTGACCATATCAGGCGCCAAGAACGCCGCCTTGCCTATTTTATGCGCAACTTTGCTAACGGCCGAACCGGTCATCTTACGCAATGTGCCGGCCTTGAATGATATTCATACCACCCTGAAAGTACTGGGCCAGCTTGGCGTTAAAATCCAGTGGCTGGAAGAGGGTGTGGTACAACTGCAGGCCGACCAGATCAACAGTTACGAGGCGCCGTACGAACTGGTGAAAACCATGCGTGCCTCTATCCTCGTGCTGGGGCCGTTGCTGGCACGCTTTGGCCAGGCCAAGGTCAGTTTGCCAGGAGGCTGTGCCATTGGGCAGCGTCCGGTAGACCAGCATATAAAAGGCCTGGCTACCTTGGGGGCCGACATCCGTGTAGAGCACGGTTTTGTATTGGCCAATGCCCCAAGGCTTCAAGGTGCTTCAATTCATACCGACATGGTAACCGTAGGTGGGACCGAGCAATTTCTGATGTCTGCGGCGTTAGCCAAAGGCACCACCATCCTTGAAAATGCGGCACGCGAACCCGAGGTGGTTGATCTGGCCGAGTTGCTGATTGCCATGGGTGCCAAAATCAGCGGGCATGGTACTGACAGAATTGTTATCGAGGGCGTGGACCAGCTGCATGGCGCCGACTACCGGGTGGTCCCTGACCGTATTGAGGCAGGTACCTTTCTGTGTGCGGTGGGTGCTACCGGTGGCGATATCCTGTTACGCAACGCCGCGCCTGCAACCATGGGCGCCATTCTGGACAAGCTTGAAGAGTCTGGTCTTTCCCTTGAAATCGGACCAGACTGGATTCGTGCCTCAATGAATGACAGGCCCAGGGCAGTAGGGGTTAAGACTTTTGAACATCCCGGCTTTCCTACCGATATGCAGGCCCAGATCATGGCACTTGATGCTGTTGCGAGTGGCACTGCCGTTATCGTGGAAAATATTTTTGAAAATCGTTTCATGCATGTCCCCGAGCTGATTCGCATGGGGGCCGATATCGAGCTGGATGGTCATACCGCCGTGGTGAATGGTGTATCGCAACTGTTTGGTGCCAAGGTCATGGCAACCGACTTGCGGGCATCGGCCAGCCTGGTGATTGCCGCCTTGGCGGCTAACGGTGAAACCATTATCGACCGGATTTACCACCTCGATCGTGGCTATGAGCAAATGGAAGTAAAATTGAAAGGGCTGGGAGCACAAATTGAACGACTGCGTGGGTGATATGTCAAACGAAGATAATGAAATGCTGACGATGGCGCTTTCCAAAGGGCGCATTTTTGAAGAAACCATGCCTTTGCTAGAGGCTGCAGGTATTTCGGTAAGTGAAAGTCCCGAATCCTCGCGCAAATTGATTTTGCCTACCAGTGACGCCAGGCTGCGTTTGCTTATCGTGCGGGCATCTGACGTTCCTACGTACGTGCAGTATGGCGCGGCTGATTTTGGTATTGCCGGTCGCGATGTCCTGTATGAGTACATGCAGGAGCAGCCCGGTGGCCTGTATCAGCCCATAGACCTGAATATCGCCAAATGCCGTCTGGCGGTAGCGGTACGTGAGGGCTTTGATTATGAAGAAGCCGTGAAAAAGGGTGCGCGCCTGCGTGTTGCGACCAAGTATGTGAACGTAGCGCGCGAACATTTCGCCAAAAAAGGTGTTTATGTTGATATCATCAAGCTGTATGGTTCAATGGAACTGGCACCGTTGGTGGGATTGGCAGATGCGATTGTTGACGTAGTTTCCACCGGGGGCACTTTGCGTGCCAATAATCTGGTGCCGGTAGAAGACGTGATGCCGGTTTCCTCACGGCTTATTGTCAATCAGGCGGCACTGAAAACCAGGGCGGCACGGCTGATGCCCATACTGGAAGCATTCGAAAAAGCGACCGTTTAGGCGGCATTTCGGCCTTATATAAATAAGGGCGCTTCCAGGCCAGACCAGCAGGCCGTTTTTTACTATTTTTGCAAAGAGTGATATGTCTTTAATAAACCGGTTAGATGCCAATGATGTGGATTTTGGCCTGAAGCTGAAAACCCTGCTTGCTTTTGATGCCTCACAAGATGAGCAAATCGAGCAGTCGGTTGCGCAAATCCTTAACGATGTTCGCCAGCGTGGTGACGAGGCGGTCCTTGAGTACACGCAACGCTTTGATCATGTAAAGGCAAACCGTATCCAGGACCTTGAAATTCCGCGTTCCGATTGCGTGGCGGCACTGAATGCCTTGCCTGCGGAACAGCGCAAGGCACTTGAGAGTGCGGCTGACAGGGTTCGTGCCTATCATGAAAAGCAAAAAACAAGCTCCTGGACCTATACCGAAGCCGATGGTACCCTGCTAGGCCAAAAAGTGACGCCCATGGACCGTGTCGGCTTGTACGTGCCAGGTGGCAAGGCCGCCTATCCTTCCTCGGTATTGATGAATGCCTTGCCTGCCAAAGTGGCCGGCGTGCGCGAAGTGGTCATGGTTACCCCCACTCCGGGTGGCAGCCGTAATCCCATCGTGCTGGCTGCTGCCGCGGTGGCAGGGGTCGATCGCGTTATCGCCATTGGCGGTGCACAGGCGGTAGGTGCCCTGGCATATGGTACACAATCAATTACTGGCGTCGATAAAATCGTAGGGCCTGGTAATGCCTATGTGGCCTCAGCCAAGCGACGCGTTTTCGGCACGGTGGGTATTGATATGGTGGCCGGTCCCAGCGAAATCCTGGTCATTTGTGATGGTACTACCCCGGCCGACTGGATTGCCATGGACTTGTTCTCCCAGGCAGAGCACGACGAATTGGCACAGGCCATTTTGTTGTGTCCCGATGCCGCCTATCTGGATGCGGTTTACGAATCCATTGAGCGCCAATTACCGAATATGCCGCGTGCCGATATTATCCGGACCAGCCTGGCCAACCGGGGTGCACTGATCAAAGTGCGTGATTTGGATCAGGCTTGTGAAATTGCCAATGAAATAGCCCCTGAACACCTTGAGATTTCCACGGAAAACGCTTCGGCATGGGCGGAAAAAATCCGCCATGCCGGTGCGATTTTCATGGGGCGCTACAGTTCGGAGTCACTGGGTGACTATTGTGCCGGGCCTAATCACGTATTGCCCACTTCTCGAACCGCGCGGTTTTCTTCACCGTTGGGCGTATACGATTTCCAGAAGCGCTCCAGCCTTATCCAGGTGTCGCGTGAGGGTGCGCAAACCCTGGGCAATATCGCTGCCACCCTGGCCTTTGGGGAAGGTTTGCAGGCACACGCCGAAAGTGCCCGCTACCGTTTAGATTAAAGACTTGATGAGATGAATATGCGTACAGCTGAAGTAGTTCGTAATACCAATGAAACCAAGATCAAGGTTGCCATCAATCTTGATGGCACCGGTAAACAGTCACTCAATACCGGCGTGCCTTTTCTGGATCACATGATTGACCAGATCGTCCGTCATGGCCTGATTGATATCGACATTACCTGCGATGGAGACTTGCACATCGACGATCACCATACGGTGGAAGATGTGGGCATTACCCTGGGTCAGGCGTTTGCTAAGGCCGTAGGCGATAAAAAAGGTATTTTACGCTACGGCCATGCCTATGTGCCCCTTGATGAGGCCCTGTCACGGGTGGTTATTGATTTCTCTGGCCGTCCCGGACTGGAGTACAACATTCCCTTCACCCGTTCCCATATTGGTCGTTTTGACGTTGACCTGACACGTGAATTTTTCCAGGGCTTTGTTAATCATGCGCTGGTTACCCTGCATATCGACAACCTGAAAGGCTTTAATGCCCACCACCAGGCTGAAACCGTTTTCAAGGCCTTTGGTCGTGCGCTTCGCATGGCGTTAACCGAAGATCCACGTAATGCGGGCGTCGTTCCATCCACGAAAGGCGTATTGTAAGGCTGCTGACTTAAATGAAATCCCCCTCTATTGCAATCGTGGATTATGGCATGGGCAACCTGCATTCGGTGGCCCGTGCCCTGATGCATGCGGCGCCGCATGCCAACGTATACCTGGCCTCCGATATTGCCGGCATCAAGTCTGCTGATCGAATTGTATTTCCCGGCCAAGGTGCCATGCCCGATTGCATGCGCAATCTGGTGCAGTCCGGGCTTGGCGATGCCGTGCTTGAAGCGGCGGCAAATAAGCCTTTGCTGGGTGTTTGCGTCGGCGAGCAAATGCTGTTTGAACGCAGTGAAGAAGGTAACGCTTCCTGCCTGGGTATTTTTCCGGGTACCGTAAAGCGTTTTCAGGGCGAGCGTTTTGCCACTACCGCCCCAGCCAATACGCCACTCGCTGCCATCAGGCACGACACCGAAAAGCTCAAGGTGCCCCACATGGGTTGGAGCCGGGTAAAGCAAACGCGTGCTCACCCTGTCTGGCAAGGCATTCCTGATGATACGTATTTTTATTTTGTGCATAGCTACTATGTTGTCCCCGATGATGACAGCCTGACTGTGGGTACCACACTATATGGAGACGTATTTACTTGTGCCGTTGCCAGGGATAATATTTTTGCCGTACAGTTTCACCCTGAAAAAAGTGCCGGACACGGTTTGCGGCTGTATCGGAATTTTGTCGAGTGGGACATTTAGTTGCGGGACTAAATCCCTAAAATGCGTTATAAATACGGTTGCGGGACTCAAATAACAAAGATACTGTCAACAAAGAGTTACTACGGGGAATGACAAGTCTGCTACTACGGGTTTTGCTCATTCTGTTTTGTTTTTTTCTAATTACCTTTCTAATTAATACAACATTATGCTGCTCATACCAGCCATTGATTTAAAAGACGGACAATGTGTCCGCTTGCGTCAGGGTGACCTAAAAGACGCGACCATTTTCTCCCAGGATCCTCAGGCAATGGCCCGCAAATGGTTAGACCAGGGTGCTCGTCGTCTGCATCTGGTTGACCTGAACGGTGCGATTGCGGGTAAGCCTAAAAACGAGGCAGCCATCCAGGCAATCCTGAAAGAGGTAGGTGACGAAATTCCCGTTCAGATCGGTGGCGGTATCCGGGATCTGGATACGATCGAACGCTATCTTGACCTGGGTATCCGGTATGTCATCATCGGTACTGCCGCTGTCAAGGATCCGGGTTTTCTCCAGGATGCCTGTAGCGCTTTTTCCGGTCATGTAATTGTCGGGCTTGACGCCAAGGATGGCAAAGTCGCTACCGATGGCTGGAGCAAACTCACCAAGCATGAGGTTGTCGATCTGGGCCGCAAGTTTGAAGATTATGGTGTTGAATCCATCATTTACACCGATATTGGCCGTGATGGCATGTTAACCGGTGTCAACATAGAAGCGACGGTTCGTTTGTCACAGGCAGTCAAGATTCCGGTTATTGCTTCAGGTGGCGTTACCAACCTGAAGGATATCGAAGCGCTTTGCGAAGTCGAAGATGAAGGTATTGAGGGTGTGATTTTGGGCCGCAGCATTTATGAAGGCACGCTTGATTTCCAAGAGGCCCAGACGCTGGCTGATGAACTGAACGGGGAAGAAAATTGAGCACTGCCGCCAATGCCGATTCGACGCTGACTAAACGTATTATTCCCTGTCTTGATGTGACGGCAGGGCGCGTTGTCAAAGGGGTGAATTTCGTCGAGTTGCGCGATGCTGGCGATCCGGTTGAAATTGCCCGCCGTTATAACGAGCAGGGCGCTGATGAACTGACATTCCTTGACATCACGGCAACCAGCGATGGCCGGGATCTTATCCTGCCGATTATCGAGCAGGTGGCCTCTCAGGTTTTCATTCCCTTGACGGTGGGTGGTGGTGTTCGCGCTGTTGCCGATATCCAGCGCCTGTTGAACGCCGGTGCTGACAAGGTTTCCATTAACAGTGCCGCTGTGGCCAACCCTGAATTGGTGCGTGAAAGTGCCGATTACTACGGTTCACAGTGCATTGTGGTGGCGATTGATGCCCGCAAGGTTTCTGCCGAAGGCGAGCCCGATCGTTGGGAAGTTTTTACTCATGGCGGTCGCAAGGCTACCGGCATTGATGCTGTTGAATGGGCGATGCGCATGGCCCGTTACGGCGCCGGAGAGCTTCTGTTAACCAGCATGGATCGTGATGGTACCAAATCCGGGTTTGACCTTGAGCTTACCCGTGCCGTTTCCGATGCTGTTTCTGTACCTGTCATTGCTTCTGGTGGCGTGGGTAATTTGCAGCACCTTTGTGATGGCGTTACCAAAGGGCGTGCCAGTGCCGTGTTGGCGGCCAGTATTTTCCACTATGGGGAATACACCATCGCGCAGGCCAAGCAGTTCATGGCACAACAGGGTATTAATGTCCGGGAAATTGCATGAGTTGGATTGATGAAGTGAAATTCGATGAGGCCGGTCTGATTCCTGCCATTGCGCAGGACTGGAAAACCGGCCGTATTTTAATGGTTGCCTGGATGAATCGCGAGTCATTGCAGGAAACCGTGGCTACCCGCAAGGGTGTGTACTGGTCACGTTCGCGCCAGAGGTTATGGCGCAAGGGCGAAGAGTCCGGCAATACGCAGCAGGTTCATGAAGTCCGGCTCGACTGCGATGCCGATGTGGTGCTTCTTAAAATCGAGCAAAATGGGGGCGTGGCTTGTCATACTGGCAGGGAAAGCTGTTTTTTCCGTTTGTTGAACGGCAGTGACAATAGCGCCCAATGGGAAATTACCGACGAGGTCTTGCAAGATCCGGAGCATATGTACAAATGAGCACAGAATCCAATATTGAATTGTCTAGCGTACTCGGCCGCCTGGCCGATGTATTGCAAACCCGCCTGCCTGCTAATGGCGGTGATCCTGCCTCTTCGTATGCCGCCAAGCTTTTTGCCAAGGGCCCTGACGGTTTTCTGAAAAAAATTGGTGAGGAGGCCACAGAGTTGGTGATGGCTTCAAAAGATGGCCAGAATGACCGGATCATTTCGGAAACTGCCGACCTCTGGTTTCATTGCCTGGTGGCGCTTACCTACTACGGGTTGCGTCCCGAAGATGTATTTGCAGAATTGGCGCGCCGGGAAGGATTATCAGGCCTGGTTGAAAAAGCCAGTCGGCATCAATCTTGAATTAATATATTGTTAGCACAATTCAGTATGAACATTGCAGGCAGTTCCTGATATAGTAGAAATTGATTTGGAATTGTCATTTTAGGAGTTGGTTTTATGGGTAGTTTAAGTATATGGCACTGGCTGATCGTCCTGGTGATTGTTGCGCTGGTCTTTGGTACAAAGAAAATTCGCAATATCGGTGAAGACTTGGGTGGTGCAGTCAAGGGCTTCAAGAAAGGCATGAACGAGGCTACCTCGGAAGGTACCGAAACAACCGACAAAAAACCGGCAGGCACAGAAACCATTGATGTGCAGGCAAAAGAAAAATCAGATTCCTGAAATCCAGCAGATCCCTTTTGCATTGGTCTGATTGCCGGTAAAGCGGTTCTGTTTTTTTAAAGCGTATTTATGTTTGGTTTAAGTTTCGGCGAGCTGTTTATCATTGGCATGGTTGCCCTGATTGTCATAGGTCCTGAGCGTTTGCCTAAAGTTGCCCGTACGGTAGGCCTGCTTGTCGGCCGGGCACAGCGTTACGTCAATGACGTTAAAAGCGATATCCAGCGTGAAGTCGACATTCAGGAAATCAGTCAGATCAAAAATGATATGCAATCCTCACTTCAGGATATGAAAACCTCATTTGAGGATACGGCAAAGTCTTTACGTAATCCGGTTGAGCAACTGGGTCAGGAATTGACCGGTGCGGGAAACCAGGTCAAGGATGCTCTGTTACCTGAAAAAAAAGACGCTACCGAAGAAAATGGCCCTGTCAATCACAGTAACAAGCCCGAGAATAAAAACGGTTCAGGAACCCAGGTCTAATGCAGAACTCATCACCTAATGAACATAATGGCGAGAAAGAAGAAAGTTTTTTCTCTCACTTGATAGAATTGCGCTCGCGCCTGATTCATGCTGTTGTGGCCGTATTGGGGGTTTTTGCCATTTTGTGTATTTACCCTGGTACTGGTGCCATCTATGATTTCATTGCGCAGCCAATGATCGAAACCCTGCCGGCTGGCAACAAAATGATCGCCACTGGCGTCATTACGCCATTTCTGGTGCCCCTGAAAGTCACCTTGTTATTTTCGTTTGTGCTGGCCCTGCCCTATGTGCTTTTCCAGGCATGGGCATTTATTGCACCGGGCCTGTACCAGCATGAGAAGCGCCTGGCCATCCCTTTGGTGATTTCCAGCACCTTGCTCTTTTTAGTCGGCATGGCATTTTGTTATTTCATTGTTTTCCATACCGTTTTTCATTTCATTTCCATGGTCTCGCCCGAGTCCATCAATTTTGCCCCTGATATCGAGGCTTATCTCAGCTTTGTAATGACCATGTTTGTTGCATTCGGCATTACCTTTGAGGTGCCTGTTGTGGTCTTGGTACTGGTAACTACCGGCATGATGACACTTGAAAAGCTCAAGGCGGCCAGGGGTTATGTAATTGTGGGGGCTTTTGTCATTGCTGCTATCGTTACCCCTCCTGATGTGCTCAGCCAGTTGTTGCTGGCCATTCCCCTGTGCCTGTTGTATGAACTGGGCCTGTTGGTTGCGCGTTTTATCAAGCCCAAGGACACAGTCACCGAGGAAGTTGACAGCTAAAGCGGCTTATGCCGGTATTCGCCGGCCTGAGTCGCACCGCCAAAAACCGGAAAGTGTTTGGCGCGAATAAATGTTTATTTCTTGGTGGTGGTTCCGGGGCGCTGTCCCAAAGTGACCGTGAGGTCTTGGGGTTTGCCTGCACGTAAAATCTTGAATTTAACTTCGGTTTTGGGTGGAAAGCCGGCAATTTCATTCAGCATCTGGTCTGTATCAATAATTTCCCTGTCATTCATGCCCAGCAGGATATCTCCAACCAGCAGGCCGGCCTGACCGGCCGGGCCATTGGGAATCAGCGAGGCAATAATAATTCCTTTGGTACTGTCCAGGTTGAAGGCTTTGGCAAGGTCGCTGGTAATGTCTTGAGGTTCAATACCTAGCCATCCGCGCGATACAGTGCCGGTCTCAATAATTTCCTGCATGATCTTCAGGGCGGTTTGGGCTGGTGTGGCAAATCCTATGCCCAGTGAGCCACCCGCCTCGGATTCGGAATAAATGGCGGTATTAATCCCGATCAGGTCACCGTTGACGTTAATCAGAGCACCACCCGAGTTGCCGGGGTTGATAGCGGCGTCGGTCTGGATGAAGTTTTCGTAGGTATTGATGCCCAGTCCAGTGCGACCGAGTGCCGAGATTATGCCCATGGTTGTGGTTTGTCCAACGCCAAACGGATTGCCGATGGCCAAGACAACATCACCCACATTAAGCTGTTGTTTGCTATCGGGGTGAATGGCAACCAGATCGGGCAAGTCAATTTTAAGTACAGCCAGATCGGTATCAGGGTCGGCGCCAATCAGTCGTGCGCTGGATTTGCGACCATCGGTCAGGGCAACTTCAATAGAGTCTGCAGCTTCAACAACATGGTAGTTGGTCAGGATATAACCGTCTGCAGAGGCAATAACGCCAGAGCCCAGGCTGGTCGTGTTATTAAGCATCTGCATGTTTTCCTTCTGTTCCTGGATAAATGGCCGCAGTGCGGGAACATCGGGCAGATTCTTGAACGGAGATTCTATGTTCTTGCTGGTGTAAATATTCACGACAGAGGGTGCGGCAACCTTAACTGCACCTGCATAGGATGTGATAATGGTGATTAGCCGTTCTGGCTCTTTTGTTTTTTCGGCTTTGGTTGCGGTTTCTTTGGGTGGTTCTGCTGGTTCTATCTTGACTGTCGCGGTAGGTACGGACGCGGGAATAGGCGCCTGTTTTTTAAAATCAAGCCAGTCTGGTCGTAATGTAGTAACCGTAAACAGGATTGCGAGAAAAACAGTTACGGTTT
>WARP01000157.1_pt1 | contig 46485 bp, 68 predicted proteins | sample 4769151 | NCBI WGS metagenome assembly WARP01 (sample SAMN08893023, study PRJNA449175) | gut metagenome | isolation source: rumen sample fed with dry roughage | host: cow | place: India: Nagpur | collected 2016
CGCGCGCCCCCCCATTGGAGCTCCGCAAGCTGGAGCAACCCTTTTTGACGGGGGGCCTGGGGCGGGGGCGGGTACCCCTGAACTCGATTAACTTTGAGTTTAACCGATTAACCAACGCAAAGCGGAGAGACCCGCCCACGTACCGCCGAAGCACGCGCAAAAGCGCACAGTTGAACGGCTTGCGACGATTAACCACGTACGACCCATAAACCGCACGGACGGTTAAGATAGAGGTTCACAGCGCACGCGACGACGCCGGAACAACGGCGTTAACCCACACGAACGGGGCGGGGGCCCACCCCTGCGTTAACTTGTTAACCGCGAAATTTGCGCGAATTTGGCCACTCGCCCACCCGGGCGCGGGCACTTTGCAGGCATAGCCACGGCCGCAACGCGTGGCTCACAGTGCTCTCTTTGGAATGCTGGCATACGTTGATGCCCACGACGCGGGAACGGGCCCAGGACGCGCGTAGAAGCCATCAATCTACCAAGAGCATTGATGGTGCCCGCAACCACGAAAGACGATCCAGAGGCACGCTATGCGCAACGGATGACCATGACGCCACGCAAGCCACAATCGCAGTTCTACACGGTCTAAAATCCGCTAAAAACGCGAAAGCGTGTGTGTTTTGTCAAGAAAAGAAAAATTTCCGCATGCGGAAACATAGGGCGGAAACATAGGGCGGAAAATGGGGGCGGACTCTTATCTATATATCTATAAGTAGTAATTAAAAGGAATTATAGATGTAGATTGAAGTAGTAATATACCACTTTTCTCTTTTTGGTTCTTTTTCTCTTTTTTGAGGAAAATTACATTTAGACAACATCCACAAAGGAGGCGTCATGGACGCAATCAGAAAACCGAGCGTAGAAACGCTCGTGAAAATCGGCAATTTCGAATTGACGGTTGTGGCCTACAGGGCAATCACCAAGGCCGAAGCCGACATGGCGGCAAGACAATACTTGCTAAACACGAAACGCCGGGCTTTTCCAAAGACCGGCAAAGGCAAATTAGTGACGATTATCGGGCACGACGGGCTTTAGGCTCTCCAGCCGAAGATAGCCTTCGACACAATCTTCATTGCGTTCAAGGATGCTTCTTGCGCTTTAAGCGTCTCTTGAATAAATTTTTCAAAATCCGCCTGTTCTAGCATGTGGTAAGTTGGGCCAGCCTTAGCCTCGGCCTCAGCTTTTTTCCATATTTTTTCGTTTTTCTTTGCCATGCCGTTAATATAGATTTGGCGAGGCTATACGGACGCGGAAAAGTAACAAGTTATTTTTCTTGTCGGGAAACCGGGCTTTTCCAGCCTTCGGCGCGGACGAACCAGTAGGCCCAAACAGGTACCTTGACCTTGCAATCAGGCAAGCGGGCGCACTCGATCATCCAGTGGATGTAATCCTGATAATAGATTTGAATGTCGCCTTTTTCGCCGTGGCGGAGCGCCGGCAGGCCCTCGCGCACCCAGGCATATACGGCCTTGGGGCTCACGCCCTCCTTTGCGGCGAGTTCCTTGGGGCTGTACTTTCCCATGTCGGGCTTGGCGGCAAGAGCCTCGGCACGACTTGCGACGATGCAGAATAGAGGCCTGTCGGTCATCGGCTAGGCCATTACAGTTTCAGTGACTTCCGTGGATTCTGCACTCGAATCGGCAAGCAGCTTCTGCTTATCTTCCAGCGCCGAAATAAGTTCGGCACCGCCATCAAGTTCCTTGGAGATTTCCTCTTCAGCCTTTTTCATTGCGGCAATGGTAAGCTTTTGGACCTGTTCGTTGTTGAGCCCAATTTTCACAGCCTCTTCGGCAATCTTGATATGTTCGCGCAGCCACATCCTGAAGGATTTCATACACGTTCTACGGGCCTTGCAGTAAGCCACTTCCATTTCTTCGGCCGTCATTTCGACTCCTTTGTCTTGTTGATGTTTATTCCCAGGTCTTCAAGGAAGCGCTCAGTCGCTGTTATCGCGCGACGCCTAAAAAGCTCTTCCTGCTCAGCGAAAGTTTCGCCGAACAATTCATAGTCAGTCGCCCCCATTTTCTTGAGCTTGTAGATAACATCATAGACAGGAGTATTAGTTCCAGCCGCCCACTTGTAGACAGTCTCAGGTTTCACTCCCACCTTCTCGGCAAGCTCCTTCTGGGTGATGCCAATGCGGGCCACAAATTCTTTTACGTTAAATTTTGGCATGTATATAATATAACAAAACTTTCATAAAAAATACAAATTTTTACAAAAATTATCATAAAAAATATAAAAACTTGTATAAAAAGTATTATATTTGAGAAAAACACACCAAAACAGTAGGTAAAGGCACGGCATGAAGACGATTGGACGCATCTACGCAGTTTTACTTGAATGCTTCACCGCCCGCATCAGCGCCGAAGAGGCCCTGGAAACGATCCGGAAGATTCTAATGATGTAAAACCAAGCTTACCGACCTCTTTTCAAAAAAAAATTATAAAAATGTTAAAATATATCTTGACTAATGTCAAAATATAATGTATATTATAGACATGCAAATAACAGTGAAAGAGATGATAAAACTTCTTGAATCGCACGGATTCCGGCAAATCAGGTCAAAGGGTTCGCACTTCCGCTACGCTGACGACAAGGGACACAAAGTCACGATACCGGCAGGGCACGGAATGAACGAAACCTTGAAACCTGGGACGGTAAAGTCGATAAAGAAGCAGGCGGGGCTGAAATAAGCCCCTCCCCTCTCTTTGTAAAGTACAATTAAATCAATCGATAAATAATCAATAAATATAAACAATCAACAATCTACCAAGGATACAAAATGTACTACACTGCAAAACTCACCAAAGAAAAAGACGGCGGCTACTCCGTAAGCTTCCCCGATCTGGACGGGTGCTTTACGCAGGGAGACACCCTTGAAGAAGCGCTCGCAATGGCGAACGAAGCGATGGAACTCACCCTCGAAGACGTATTCGACGGCGACCCGCTGCCGGAATGCAAGACAAAGGCCAACGAGAAGAAGGGGCTCTACCGCATCGACGTGGACCCGGAACTCGCTATTGCACTCCAGGTGGCCGCAGCTCGCGGCAAGGTGCCGCAGGCAACGGTCGCCCGAGAAATGGGCATGACCAAGCAGGCCTACCAGCGCCTCGAAGACCCTAAGGCAAACCTGAGCGTCAAGATGCTCAAGCGCATCGCCGAAAGCATGGGTAAGCGCCTGGAAGTCCAGTTCGTATAACACACGCCCAGCACACACAAAAAAAAGGCCCGGAACAACCCGGGCTTTTTGCATAAGCAAAGAAAATCAGTATATCTTCCGGATTATGCAGTAACCAGGTTCCAGAACGCTGCCTTTCACTTTATGAACGACCGTAATGTCAGCCTTTACGTTGGAACCAATCTGCACCTTGGTAACATCAACCCCTTCCGCAACTTTAACCTTGATTCTTTTATCAGACACGGCAGGGACTTTCGCCGCCCAGCCACGCTTCACAGAATCAAGGTCGGCAGCACGAATCTCTACATCAACATTTTCGAGATCCTGCAATTCTTGAACGGCATCAAAATCCAAGCTGCTCGGCAAAGTGTCTACCACATCTTTTGGAAGCTTATACTCATCGAAATTTCTGAACCTTAGCGAATCGCTGTCGCCAAAAGCGCTGAAAATCTTGTAGGAATCCTTCGCCAACTTAATCGAGTCCGAGCGAGGAATCGCACGCTCTATGATTTCGCGAACGGCATCGGCATCCTTTCCAACGTCGGCTGATATCATGTTTATGATTGTCGTATTGTTCGAGTTGATGACAGGAGACGAAGAAGCGTCGCCAGGAGAAATAACTCGGTAAGCAATAATGCCGCCAGCAATCAGCAGCGCAAAGAAAAGAATGAATGGTACTGCTTTGTGACTCATAAACTTCTCGTGCATTTCCTTCATGAACAAATCAGTTTGCTCTTGTCCGCCAAAGCCGAACTTCACAACCAGGTCATCGTAAAGCGATCCGATTTCAATCTTGTTGACATCAACCGTGACCGATTTGATTGGCGCGTCGAGCAGAGCGGAAAGAATTTTAGGGAACCTCTTTGCAATCCCATCAAATCCCTGAAGAGAATCGACAACTTCCTGCAATGACGGCGTCGTTCTCCTGTCGAAGAAAAAAGGCATTGGCAAAGAGATTTCGTTCGATTCCATAATATACCTTTTCTTCTTGTCAGTAAATTGTCAAAGTAACAACTTAAATTTTGGGGTCGGTTTTGCCGGGGAGGATGCGTTCGAGTTCCTGGCGAACGATGTCCTTGACCTGGTCCTTGGGGACGAGGTCTTTTTTCATCAGGTCTTCTACAAGTTGTTCGCGCATGCCTTCGAGCAGTTCGGGGTGGGCTTTTAGGAATTCAGGCGACGGACCAGCTGGCGCGGTCTGCTTCGGCTTGCATGTTACGCCGAAGAGCGTTTCGGTGGTCGCTCCAGCACGGAGCAAGCGAACAATAGAATTGTATTTGGGCCGATTTCCATTATTATCTTTTTTTTCGCCCCATCGGTCAATAGATTGGCCGCCAACGCCCAAAAGCTTGCACAGCCCGTTTTTATCTAATCCAGTCTCAACAAAAACCTTATCAACGTCAATTTCGTGAAGAAAGCCTTCTTCAGCTTCCTTCTTCCCTTTATCTTTTTCGGTTTCACCGCTCAATTCGGGCACCAGACGTTCTTCCATGCGCCTAAAAATAGAAATTCTAGTGTTTCAATAAAAAAAATATTGAAAAAATATTGAAAAACTATTGACATTGTAGAAACTCTAAGTTATATTATAGAAAAACGACAGAATTTTGTAGAATTTCTATAAGAGGAAAAATGATTCAAGTTCAACTTCCAGACGAAATCGCTCAATACCTAAGCGAAATTCGAAGCGTCAGAGCACTAAAGTGCGAACCGCTGACTACAAAAGCAATCGTCATCGACGCAGTTAAAGACATGCACTCCAGACTCAAGGAGTCGCAACATGGCACGCAGGCGTAACACCATCGCACAATATGTGAGCTTCGATATGACGGCAATGGCGACACACATTCAAGGCATGACGGACACGCAGCTCGGCGCGTGGTGCCGCAAGATGGTCATCGACTGCTGCTCAGGCTGCATCGACCCGAAAACCGACCCGTTCGTCCGCTCATATTACAATCGCTCGCAATCAAAAATGCTTGAAAAGCAAAATCACGACGCAAACACGTACCAGAACCGCCTTCGCCGCAACGCGGAAATTTACGGAAATGAAACAACCGACCAACCTATAGCTGAAAGCGCAATGCGCACCTCAGAGGCCGAAAAGGCCTTGGCAGATGGGGACGCTCGCGAGGGATCCCTGAACGTTGCCGACGGCAGCAATGCCGTACAACCGGAATCTGGTACATCTGCCAAAACTTTAACTACCACATCCCTGCCTACCGAAAGCACAAACGACCCCGAGGCTCGGCAAAAACAGCGCACGGAGGGCGCTCCTGAGAGGTGTAAGAAACAAACGGCAAGCCATGCCGAAAAACCCTCCGTGCGTACTTCGGCCGACCTGTTCGGCGAAACCCAGAAACCCGAAAAGGCAAAGAACGCCTACGGCACAAACCGCAACGTAATGCTTTCGGACGCCGACGGCCACCACCTCCGTGAGGTGTACGGGCCCGACCTCTCGACAGCAATCGAAATCCTGGATTCCGCGCTGGAGAACAATCCGAAGCTCAAGAAGCGCTACACGAATCACGCCGCAGTGCTCAGGTTCGGCAACTGGGTGTGGCAGGAAGTACAGAAGATCAAGGAACGCCAGCTCCGCCTGGAAACCGCAGAAATCAACAAGAAGGCCGCCGAGAAACGCGCCGCGAACGGCGACGGCCGCACATTCAAGCAGAAGGACAGCGACGACCGCAACGAATGGCTCCGCACGTCCATGTTCACAAACGAGGCCGCAAATGGATAACATCCAGGAACAGGTCAACAGGCTTTCGAAGGCGCTTAGGCTCCAGGTCATCGAGACGCTGGTGAAGATCGACCGCGTGAAGTACGGAGCCCCGAAAATTGAAGGCGAAGAGCTCTTTTTCACGGTCAAGAGCATCGACGCGCTCCCATGCTGCACCGCACAGTTGCGCAGGCTCTTCGAGGACGCGCACGACTATCACAACGATATCGGCATGTACCCGCACGCAGCAAGCATCGGCGACCTGGAATACTGTTGCAAGAACCGAGTAATCGGCTACGGTAGCACGCAGAACGTGCCGTATTCCTGGCTACCGAAAAAGGAAGACGGCGACCTTCGCACATTGCCGGCATTCAGGCAGCTTTCGGACATATACCGCCCGCTCATTGCAGCCAGAAAAAAGATTCTGCCGCCCATCGACAAGGCTACAGTCACGAACGAAGCAACCGCAATTATCAACGAACTCTCTACCCACTTGATTGGAGGATAAATGTCCACGAACGTATGCGTATTTATTGGCCGACTCGCCAAGAACCCTGAAATCACCACGCTCCCCAACGGCAACGAGCGCACGCGCTTTTCCATCGCAGTCGATCGCGACTACAAGAACGAGGACGGTTCCCGCACTACCGACTGGCACAACGTTGTTATCTGGGGCAGCGCGAATTACATCCGCAAGACCCACCTTGGCCAGGGCGACAAGGTGTGCGTGATGGGCCGTATGGAAAACAACGAGTGGATTGACAACGACGGACTCCAGCACCGCGAAAAGGTCCTGAACTGCAGGAAAATCGAGCTCGTCCAGAAGCGCCGCAGCGACAAGGACGCCGCAGCCGAAGACACCGAATCGGCAATGCAGCAGGGCACCCTGCAGGGCGACGATGACGTACCGTTTTAATAGGAGGCTATCATGAAGCAACTGTTTTATGTCGAAATGAAGAATCCGGAAGGCAAATACGAACCGCTCGGCGTCATGACTATGGCCCAAGCATTCGACTGGTCGTGGGAGCACGGACACGCTACCCTCAATTTCGAAGCCGTCCACGACCTGAACCGCGCAACCGCTCGCTAGAGGTCACGAGGTACGCCATGAAGAGCCGCAAGAGCCGCTTTGCCAATAGGATTGTAACGCGCGAGATGGTCGAAGAAAGCATCCGCCAGCACAACTATTGGCTTGCGTTTGAAAAGCTTTGCGAAAGGCTTGGCGAAACCAAAAACTTTTTTCGTCTGGTAAGGCGAAGGGATCCTGCCGCGACACTCGGAGAAATCTACGAGTTCAAACGCAAGATGACGCGACTCCTGGCATTCAATTACGATGTGCACAAAAGGCCGGATCCTGTCTACAACAAGCGACTTTACGGAAACGAACCACTCAACTATCCGCCCGAATGGAGGAAGGCATGACACTCATTATCGCGAAGAACCCGAACGGCGGGCGCTATAGGATCGCTGTAGAAGACGACGGTAGCAAGGTTAGCGAAATTACAATAAACGGAACCGCTCCGGCATGGATGCAGCAGAAGGTGCAAACATACAACATCACGCATCCTTACACGCCGAACGCTATTGCACTCTTGAAGTCGGAACTCATCAAGCGCGGTGAACTCGAAACGGTAATCGCATGAAGAATTCCAGACCGTGGATGAACAGCGATGTTGCCGTGCTCAAGGCAGGAAGGCAGCCCGCAGGACGCTCTTACAGGGCATGCTTGATGTTCTGCCGCCGCAACGCCATCCCGTTCCCCGGAAAAAGGTCATTCGAAGAAAACAAGGAACTCGACAAAAAATTCACACAACCACAAGGCATCATCATGACTAAAAAGACAACCAAAACCATCTCGGCGAGCATCAAGGATGCTAAATCCAAGAGCGCAGCCGTCGCGACCAAGGCTGCAGCGGAACCTGCAAAGCAGGCCAAAGAGGACAAGCCTGAAGAGCGTGCGTACAGCTTCCGCACTGTCGACATAGACAAGATCCTTGGCAACGGCGACAACGTGCGCAAAGTCAAAGACATCGACGACCTCATCGCCTCTATCCAGGCTCATGGAATCATCAACCCCATCACAGTCACGCAAGATGTAGGCATGGCCACGTACTATCGCGTAATTGCCGGATTCCGCAGGCTTGCAGCAGCGAAGCAGCTCAAGCTCAAGAAGATTCCATGCCACGTCGTGGACAAGGACGCAGAAGGATTCGACGAAATACCGCTTTCCGAAAACGTATCTCGCATAGGCATGACGCCTTACGAAGAATGTCTTGCAGTCAAGTCTCTCGCCAACAAGAAAAAGACACCTGGAGTCATCGCCAAGCATTTTGGCCGCACACTCCGTTGGGTCCTTGTACGCAAGAAGATTGCTGACGCGGGCGAAAAGGTTCTCAAGAAGGTCAAGGAAGGTTCAATTGAGCTTGCCGCAGCCGCAAAGATTGCCGACCTCCCGGATAACGTATTCAAGCGTGAGCTCGAAAGCTGCTACCGTACCGACAAGTATTTCATCGACGGAGTATTGGACCGTTACCACAAGGACCTGAGCCGCGCACCGTTCGAGCACGAAGCCTGCCTCAAGTGCGACAAGTGCAGCGCGTGCCAGGCGGACCTGTTCGAGAACGAACCGAAAGCCTACTGCCTCGATCCGAATTGCTGGGCCAGAAAGGCAAAGAAGGCGGCAGAGGCAAAGGTGAAGAAACTCCAGGAAGAAGGCAGGAACGCCCGCCTCGGCAAGTTCTCCGGCAAATACATCAGCTGCAGCGATGAAGCCGACAAGTACGATATCAACTCCTGGGACACCAAGGGCCAGGAACAAGCCAAGGAAGCAGGCATCCAGAAGAGAATCCTTGTCGATGCGGCAACCGGCAAGACGCTCGAATACTACGACAAGCGCGACCTGCCCGACTACCACGAAGAAACTGAGGAAGAACGGAAGGCCGAAGAAGAAAAAGAAAGAAAGGATTTTCAATTCCGAAGCACCAAAGAAGACATGACGAAGATTCGTCTTCGCAAAGCCATTGCGAGAAAGATCCAGAAAGGCGACAAGGATGACGTGATTGCACTGCTTCTTTTCTGCTGCTACGACCTTGACGATACAATCGACGAATCGCAGCACAGCCTTCTCGGAATCAAAGAAGATAAAGACCGTTGCGCAGGCCTTTCCGACATCGACGATCAGGTAAGACCCTGCGACATTTACGACGCCGTTCTCGGCAGTGTCGAACACATTCTTGAAAGAACGTACGAAATAGACACCCTCAGGAAAATGTACTCCATCATCACGTATGGAAATCCGAAAGACGCGGAACCCGTAGACGATGAGGTCGAAGACGAAATCAAGCGCATTCACGAAAAGAAAAACGAAGAAAACAACCAAAGCAGCAACGAAGATTCCGAAAACAAGGAGGACGATGATGAGTAACGAGAAATCCAGCTCCCCCATGTTCCAGGCAACCTCGATGATGCTCGAAGCCATGCGCGACCTCAAGGAAAAGAAGATCACCCCGCAGGAGGCGAATTCCATTGCCTTGCTCGGCAAGGGCATCACCGACATGGCCCGCGAAGCCACGAACTTCGTCCGTGCAACTGGAATGATTCCGACAGACAGCGCTTTTGGATCCACTTTCCGCGACATCGAACCGAAGGTAACCCGCGAAGCTCTTGCAGAGCAGAAAGCCCGCCTGGAAGCTAAAGGATGTACGCTTCTTCCCTCCAATCGCGCAAGCGGAGAATTCTGATGATTAACAAGTGGACAGATGCTGAAATCGCCATGTTGCGCAACAACATCCTTCCGGAAGGAAGGACGCTGTACAGCGCCAACAACAAGGCGTTCCGCCTCGGAATCAGCTTTTGCCCGGTCACGAAGAAATCCGGAAAGGCCCAGCGGGAAAAGACCGCCTACGTCACAGGCTCCGTCATCAAGGAACTGCAGAAGACGGGCAAGGTGCGGGCCACTGCGAGGAAGTACGGCATTTCCTACACCACCGTGATGGAGATTGCCAGGAAGGCCGGAATCAAGGTGAACCCGGATTCCCTGCAGAAGCGGGCCGAGACCATCGTGTTCGAGGGCAGGAACTACGCGTGGAACGATTCCGGATACTACTGGCGCTGTACCACCGGCAAGCGGGAAAGCCTCGCCAGGGTGCTCTACGAACGCGCACACGGGCCAATCAACGGCCGCATGATTGTGACGTTCAAGGACGGCAACAAGTACAATCTCGACGTCGAAAACCTGGTGTGCATGACGCCGAATGAGCAAAGCCGCAAGCGCTATGCCGAAGACCCGCTTTACCGTGCGCAATGCCTTGCAGCACTCGCGCTCGGGAGGCTAAACACTCAAATCAACGAAACAATCGACCCAGAACTCAAAAAGAAAAGAATGGAAAAAACATGGAACTCAAGGAGAGCTAATAATGGCTAAAGAAAAAACTGAATTCGAAATTCTTGCCAACACCTTGAAGGCGATGGCGAAGCAATGCACTTCAAAGGGCAAGGACAACAGAGCCGCGCTCACCGCAATTTTCGTAAGCTTCAAGACTCAGCTGGCTTACGCTTGTGATGGCCACCGGCTCGCAATTCTCGACCTAAACGGCCACATGGACCACAAGGAAATCGAAGAACTCGCTTTCTATGCCGACATGCAGGCGATCGAATACGCAAACGGCTTCGCCTTGATTTCCGCAAAGAAAAAGGAATTCTTCATCAAAAATTGTGGTCAGGGAATGCTCGACACGTTGGATCCGAATCAGACTTTTGATTATCCGAATGTTGAAGCAATATTGCCGAAGGCCGAAGGCTTGCAGCACGTATCCGAAACCGGGGCCGTATTTATCCCCAGCGGGCTCAACGCCATCGACAAGGTAGTCACAGCAATGGAGCAAAACACAAGCAACTCTGTTGCAATCCGCCTTTACGGCAAGAAGGACAAGAAGGGACGTCCCGGCCTTCACCTCGCTTTTTACAGCCGCCTGATCGTCGGCCTTGTTCCGCTGCATATCCCGGAAGAAAACCTCGAAGAAATGCCGACTAACACCTATTACTACAACGCAATCCGCTTCGCTCCGGAAAAAGACCCCGAAGAACGCGAAAGTGGATTGGAAGTAACCGAAACCCACATCGAAGAACCCGAAACCGACGAAACTGAGGAGGCGTAATATGAAATTTTCTTTTTCCTGCTCTCCAACCGAAATTTCTGAAGAACTTAACACCAAAATAATTGATGCGAAAGCCGACGCAAAAAAAATTGGCCAAAGACTTACTAATCAAGACATCATCTTGAAAGCACTCAACTCTTATTTTGGCGTAACAGAAATACAAATCGAAACAAACATTGAAAAGTTGCCGACAATAAAAATTGAACCAGAAAGTCAAATCATACGACCAATCGAAAGCAACACAGGAATACCGAAGTTTGATATGAAAGCTCTTGGTTTTTACACAAACAAGGAAACCGCAAAAATGGTCGGATGCAACGAAGCAGATGTTTGTCGCGCTCATAAAGAAGGACTCTTGAAGCAGCGGCGAAACGGACACGTTATGTATCAGCATATAGACGATATAAATGAATGGAATAAACAAAGAATCGAAAAAAAATTTGCATAAAAAAGGAGTTAATCACATGCGTAATGAATTGATGATCGACATCGAAACGACAGGCCAGCGCCCTGGCTGCAAAGTGCTCAGCATCGGAGCCTTCGGCTTTGACAAAGATGGTCTGCAGTGCGAATTTTACAAGCGCTTTGACGCGAGCCAGCAATTGGAGCTCGTCGACGACCAGGCAACGCTAGACTGGTGGAATCGTCAGGATCCCGCAACGCGCCAAGAAGCTTTCGGAGGAACAGCAAGTCCTGAAGAAGGAATTTGCGACTTCAAAAAATTCTTCTACAAAAACTTCAATACCGGTCGGAATTCCGGATTCCGAGTGTGGTGTTGCGGTCTGGATTTCGACTTCCCGATTCTTCTGCATTTCTTCAAAACTTTCGGTTACAGCTTCCCCTGGATGTTCTGGGATCAATACGACTACAGGACAATCAAGAATCTCTTCCCGGGCATCGTAAAGCCGGCTGAAGGCAACGTGGAAAAACACAATGCCCTTGAAGATTGCAAGGCGCAAATGCGAGGCCTGCAGGCATTCTACCAGAGATAATAAAAAGCCCGCTCGCGGAAATCTCCCAAACCGTTTCACACTACGGATCACAACACGCGGGCGGGTCCAAGTTTAACCAAGAGGGCTAAATGAAGAGCACGCCGAAAAAGCAAAAAAAAGAAATTTTCACATGGCTAATTGCAATATCGATAGTCATCGTCGTTATTGCCAGCTCTTGCCTGATGGCGTCGCTCGCATTTTTCTTCATCACAAAGAGCCTGGGATAACATGCGCGGACGCAAACCAAAACTCTCTTTCAGCGAACAGGTTAAGCTTCGCACAATCCAGGCAGCATTCGGAATCGATTCGCCAGAGGTCGAGCAGTTTTGGAAAGCAAAACGCGAATCGATAAAACAAGCTTTCGAACGGAAACGCTCGCGAGGAAAGCAAAGCTTCGAAGATCGCCAACAAGCGTCACGCAAATTTTCGCTCAGATATTACCACACCCACAAGGACGACAAGACTCCTGAGGCAGAAACTCGCCGGACAAAGCACGCTGAACACAGCAGAAATTATTACCACAGGCATAAAAATGACCCTGAATTTATTCGGAAGCAACGCGAAAGCACCAGACGGTGGAAAGCCCGGCAGAAGGAAAGCAAATGACCGACAGCAAACTGGAAGAAAAATTGCGCATCAACCGTTTGGTCAAGCGCGAACCGCAACCGAAAATCGACAGGTGCAGCAAGTGCGGGAAACGCAGGCCGACAACACTGATGTCGGAAACAGGACCCATGTTATACGTCTGCAGGCGATGCCTGATAAACTGAAGACGTACACAGAATGCCATCTATGCGGGTTCCGCAAATGGTGTTCACCAGATAAAAACCAACAGCCGATTTGCCTCGCATGCAAGACCTTCGGCGTAAATCCAAGATTCACAAAGGACAAGTGCAGATGAGTCAAAATACGAACAACCCCCTTCATCCAGGACAGACGCTCGCAGCCCCGTTTTACACGCAGTTGCCGCTCGAAGAATACGAACGAATCATGAAAGAAAACGCACGCATGAAGGAAGCACTTAAAAGACACGGAATAACACTTATCGATAAGGAGACGAAGTAATGAAGGATTTCGCCATCATCGGCACCGCAAAATTCAAAGCAAACAAAGCGATTTAGGAGTGAAAATGAACATCGTCTTGTCGATACATCCGAAGTGGGCAACGCTCATTTATTCCGGGAAAAAGACAATCGAATGGCGCAAGTCATTCCCGAAGATCTACTACCCGCGAATGAAGATTTTTCTCTACGAGACGGCACCCGTTTGCCGCGTCACCGGATATTTCACTTGGGCAGGGACCGCACGTTTCCAAAATGTCGATTGGACGAAGGCGGACGTGCATCACCAGAAGTTCATTGACAAGGGCTGCGTGCCGGCAGAAGAATTGAACGAATACCATGGTCATCAGAAGCAACTCTGCGGATGGGGCGTTGAAAAGGCCCACAAATTCGAAAAACCCGAAGGCCTCCCTCTGGAATACTTCGGGCTCACAACACCTCCGCAAAGCTGGAGCTACACGAACGCGAGATAATTGAGGAGTCGGGAAATGAGCAAATTTGAGCGGATTTTTGAAAAGGTGATGGAAGCGCAAAAAAAATTCGAAACGACACACCTGCACGTAAGCGTCGATTTTACCATCGACGACCTAAAAGACGCGCTGACCGAAACAAAAGACATCATCGCCGAAAAGGACAAGGAAATTGCAGAACTCAAATCAAAGCTCGAAGACTTGCAGAACACATACAAAGAATCTGTTGAAATCAAGTCGCAAATTTGGGAACGTTGCAAAAAAGCAGAAGCCGACGCCTCCGAAACGCAGGCTCTCCTGGAAGAGCGCAACAGTCAGATCGGCAAGTTCATTGATGACGTCAGGCATCAGAAGCTAATGCGCTGTCAGGCACTTGCAGAGAGTTGCAAGTACAAGAAGTATTACATGACAATGCTGCTCGACATCGAAGGCTCAAGCATCGTTTCGGACGCCCGCCGCGCTGTCAGGTATCTCAAGAAAGAAAAACGCGCCGAGCGCTGGAGAAACAAGCTTTTGACACTAATTCCGAACTGGAGGAAAGTATGACTTTAGAAGAATTCAACAAAACCGCATGGCGTCCAGGAATGTCTGTAGTCCATCAGTACAAAAGCGTAAACAGCCCGTACGGGATTGCAACCAAAGAAACAAAAGTTTCCAAGGTAGAATTCGACGAAGGAACTGGATACGCAGGAATCATCGGACCGCTCATAAACGGAAGTCGCCAGGTCGTTCCGTATTCGCAGATCATAAAAGTAGTTGAAAGCGAAATGTTGGAGGTCTGATATGGAACTGAAAGCAAGACACGTAGTTGACGTGTACGATAATTACTCCGAACATCCCTGCAAAGAGAGTTCTCAAGTCTACCTCAAGTCCGAAGCCGACAAGGTGATTGCGGAGCAGGAATCCGAAATCCGCAATCTTAGACGTTCGCTGATTGTTGCTAGACACGAGGTCGCAAAAGCAAGAGGAAAAAAATTTTCAAATAAATACAGAGCGATATTCAAGGAGGGTAAATAAATGGGTTTTCATTGCCCTAAATGTAAACAGGATTTTGGTGCGGACAAGTCCAGTTTTAACCAGCACCTTAAAGAAGAAGGTCTGGAATTTGATGAGTGTGGGCTGGCCATGACTAATATGGCGGACCTTATCAAAGGTAGTAATGTCTTTGGTCTTCTTGACTACAAGTTCAAGAGGGTTAAGTGATTATGTTCTATCTAGGATTTTTCGTAGGCTGGGTTACAGGAATCTTCTCGGCAGTCATGCTCATTTACCTTGTCCGCAGGGAAACTGAATCCGTGGCCGACGGCGAAAGGGTGTGCAGTAAGAAAGAAAATTCCGTGAGATGGGCCGACACATTCTACGTCGAGGTTGCGACTGGTAAATACCATTTTGCAAGCGACCTCATTAAAGAATACGGACGTCAAAAGCTCTGCACGCTCCTTGCCGAAGGTAAGTTTGTCAACGAGGGTCATTGGGAAAAAATGCATAAAAAGGAGGCGAAGTGACGCCAAATGCAAACGAATTTACAATTACCGTCATTGACGACCCGATTATCGATTATGGCGATAGAAAGACGCTAAGATTCGTGTGCGAAAAATGCAATCGAGAAATTGGCGGAATGCCTCCTTACGAGAAGTTCAAGACATTCTGTCCGTCATGCAAGAATCTAACATGGTTCAACCCCAAGAAAAAAGAGGAATAAGAAATGACGCTTTTGGAATTTATCGAAAATCATTATTGGTCCCTTTGGTTTTTGGCAGCATTTACAATCGCCTGCATCGCAGCCGCATCAAAAAACGAGTAGAAAAAGGAATAATATGGCAAGCAATTTAGATTACAGCGGACACAAGCTCTATTTGAAAAAGCCAGAAAAATGCAAAAAGCCGATAGGCGGTTCAAAAACATGCAATTCTAAAAACCTTCTAAAAATCAATTCCTTCGCAAAGCTTCGCGGAACAATCTGCATTCATTACAGATGCGAAAAGTGTGGAGCAGATTATTATGTCGCAGCAAATCAATAATTCGGAGCGGTAAAATGAACAGATACTCATGGCACACAACCACAGAAAAAGATTCAGGTGGATGGTACAAATGCACAGCAATAGTCGTGTTCCCTGGCAACACCGTTAAATTCAACACCTATCCATTTTATAAACCAAACCTCAAGGGCGGGCACCGCCACAACCATATATTCAACGTTTGCCACAGAATCATTTTCAGATCCAAGAGCGCCAGACATCTCGAACCGGCCGACAAGAAATATTTCACTAAAATATTTTTTGCGAACATTCAACTGAATCAAGACGAGCTCGGGAAAATCCTGGCAAAGTCCAGGAAAAGATAATTTACAAAGGAGGCCGAAATGAAAAATCCGAAAGCAAAGACATACGACTTGAACGGAGTAAGATACCTCACTATCACAGGCATGGCCGAGAAACTCCTGTGCAACCCGCAGACTGTCCAGCGTAAGGTAGCGCAGAAGAAAATACGCTACATGCGCTACCTTAACAAGCTCCTTTTCAAGGAGGAATGGGGCGACGAGTATCTGGAAAGCCTCGTCGTGGCTCCACGTTAACCTAGATTTGGCCGCATGACTTTACGAGTCTCCGTCATCCGCAAAAACAAGTCCAAGGGCATCAAGACATGGTACGCCCGAATAGCCGATCCCGAGCAGGGCATCGAGGTGTACCGGTCTTTGAGGACAACCCTCAAGGGCGAGGCCCAGTTCCTTGCCGCCAAGGCCCTGGAGGACTTCAAGCACAAGGAAATCGACATAACCCTGGAGCGGGCCTTCGCGGAGGTCGTCAAGGACAGGGAGCTGCGAGGATACGACAGCAAGACGATGTACATGTACAACCAGGCATTCAACATGCTGTTCGAGCTCCGCGACAGGATTGTCACAGAGATTCGCCCGGAAGAAATCGCCGGCATATTTGCCGAAAAATGCAAGAAACTCGGGCCGAGTTCCTACAACTGCAGGCACCAATACTGCACTTCCATATTTTCGTTCTGCGTCGAAAGGGAATGGATCTCCAGGAACCCGATGAAAAAGGTGCCAAAGAAAAAGACTGTCCGGAATACCTTCCCCTTCTTCTGGACTGTAGAGCAGGTGAACGCCATCCTCGATCACGCGTCCACACCAGAGCTCAGGATAACATGGGCACTCATGGCCTTTGCCGGTCTCCGCAAGGACGAGGCGGCCAACCTTTCCGACGGAGACATCCACGACGGGTACATCCACCTGGTCGGAAAGGGCGACAAGATGGCGAAGATCCCGGTCTCGTCGAGGCTACGTGCTGAACTTGAACGATACGGCAAGTCCCTTCCCCACATCCATAGCCTGTCGAGTTCAGTGAAGGTCGCCGCAAGGAACGCCGGGATCAAGTTCCAGGGAGAGGCCACGAACCACCGCTTCCGTCACAGCTTCGCCAGCAACCTTATAAGGGCCGGGGCCGACATAAAGTCGGTTCAGCTCTTGATGCGTCATGAAAACGTCGAAATCACGCTGAATACCTACTCCCACCTTCTTGGAGCCGACCTCGAGAAGGCCGTTGACAAAATAGGGTAAGAAAACCTATATTCTGCATACAGAAAACCCGCCGTTTAGGCGGGTTTGTTTTTTTTGAAAATTTTGTAATAAATTTTGCATACCATAGCCGCAAGGCTTGGTATTTACGCAATAATCTACTTCACTTCAGAATATTTGCTAAATAAGGATTTTAAGCCTAATTTTAAAACCAACGCCTTATTTTTAAGGGTTTGGCCCTTGTTTGCCCTACACTAAACATATTACTAAAGCATTACACAATTACATAATAATATTTCAAATTTTGACTAATTTTTTGAATACTTGGCCCACCATTCCTTGAATTCCGGCCAGTATATCGAAGACGGCCCGCATCACTGCGGGTCGTCCCTTTTTGCATCGGTGTCCGGCGCTAGGCGGCAGTCGCCTTCGCGGCTACCCCGTTGCCCTTCATGACTTCCGACAGGTTCTTCAGGGACTTTACGCAGTCCTTGATGCCGTCAAGAGTCATGTGATCCTTGATGCGCCCGCCGTCCTGTTCGACCTGGTCGTTAAGATCTTCCAGGTGCCGGCAGAGCGTTTTCTGTGTGCGCTCCAGCGCTTCTTTCATTCGTTCATCCATCATTGTGCAGCCTCCATTTCAACGCCCTGCATCTTCGCGAGAAGAGTCGGGACATCTTCATTGGTAAACGTGAAACCGAAATAGCTCACTTTCGGGACGTTGGCAAAAGCCATTTCGAGAGCAGCCTTAGCGGAGTCAAGGTCCACCATGTTGTCAGAAAGAATTCCGGACATTTCCAGCCAGGGCTTGACCTTGGAAACAAGAATCGCCGGATTTTTCTTGAGTGACCCAAGAGCCGCAAAGCCAAGAAAACGGTCGCCCATTTTCGGGATTTGTGTCACCAGGTCAGCCATCCAACCGATGAAGGCGTCGACGGCCTTTTCGAGAGGAATTTGCATGCGTCACCTCCAAATTAGGCGGCGGAAGCCGTGCTGGTGGTGGGAGTTGTCGTCGTGCCGGAGTTGACGATCGGGGCGACAGGCGGAACGGGAGGAAACGGGGACACGAATGCGGGACCCCAACCCGGTGCCACATTGGCGTTCGGAATCATCGGCTGGACCAGGCGAGCGACCGTGGCAGACACGCTGTTGATGCGTTCCTGCAGGATCTGTTCGCGGAGCGGTTCTGCGACCTCGATTGCGGCAACGCGCTGGCTGAGAACGCTCACTTCCTTGGTAAGTTCAGCGACCTTGCCATCGGCATAGCGTTCAGCCTTGAGCTGCGCAATTTCGGTATCCTTGGAAGCCAACTGGTAAGTCGCGCTTGCGGAAGGATTCTGGTTGCCGAACAGACCACCGAGACCGCCGTTGTTAAGCAATCCGGAAGCGAGAGATGTACCGATGATGCCGAGAGTGAGGCCGGCAGTGCCCACGCCCTTGCTGGCGTAATCGTTGTCATTGTAAGTAGCCATTGAGAATCTCCTTTTTGGCAAAATGAAAGACCGCCAGGAGTTTCCCAGCGGTCTTTTCCAAACTTAAAAGGAGATAGAGGCAAAAATGGATTTTAGGAAAATTTGTTAAAATTTAGATTGTCAAAACTTATTACGCAATAAATAGGCTATATTCAACAAAGAACAATCAAAAGGGGAATTCATGAAAAAAGAAATATGGCCCAAGAAATGCATCAGCGTCAGGCTAAAAATTTTTCATCGAATAACGGATAAATGCTACATCGCAGTTGCTTACGACGGGACGAAAGACTACATTCCCGCATCAGAATATTTCGGGCCCGATACCGAAACAACAAAAAGCAGAGGCTACTGGATTGCCGAATGGATTCTTAAAAGAAAAATCCTTCAGCGCAAAACAAAAAATCCTAAAATTGCATGGTTCGGCCAAGACCGTAAAAGATACCCTGCACCAGAAACCAAGCCGCAGCAAGAAAATCCACGAAAGCCACGCAGGACGCCTCGACGTACTCGATTCCACGTCACCTACGAGAACAAAAGAACAGGCGAAGAATTTAAATGCGTTGTTGTAGAGCTCAACGAAGAAATTGCAAAGATAAATGTGATGACAAAATTCTCTTCCGGGAAACTAGAATTCAGCCCGATTGAAAACGGACTAAAAAACGAAATCGAAATCAAATCGATAGAAACAAGGCCCGGGCGTAACAAGCCGGAAGCTACAACCGTAGAATAGCGACAAGATCCTTGCGATTTGCTATCGGGCGCACTCTGACAAAGCCAGTAGACTTTCCGGGCGTCACGCACTTGCTTCCACCGCCACCGGCTTCAATCATCAGCACGTTGTCAATGGCAACGGCAACGTGAGTGATTGCCTTATCATCCTTGCCGAAGAAAAGAATGTCGTCCTCCCTCGTTATCGTGTGGTACGGATTGCGCCATCCCGACTTTATGAGAGCGTCGTGGATGCCCTGCGCAGTGAGGTCCTTGGACGGCAGGATTCCGAGCGCCCACAGGCCCTCGATGACGAGCCCGCTGCAGTCGAAACCACCACCGTACTGACCGGATCCGTCACCACACCAGACGTAGGGGCGCCCGACGAAGTGCATCAAGTATTCGCTCAGTTTCATGTCGCCTCCCATGCCGTCATCACCTTGCCAACGTTGGCGTAGCACCAGTCGTCCGGTTTTGGCTCGCCATACCAGGAGCTGGAAATCGAGACAGCTGTCTGCACGAGCTTGGCCTTGGGGTACGCGTACGTGGCTCGACATTTGAGGATAGCGAAGAGCAGAAGGTTCGTGTCGGCAAATCCGAGGCTCTGCCCGTAGCCCAGTAGGTCGTGGAGGAACCACGCTTCCCGTTCAGCCATTGTGCCGAGATTGGGGACGTACCAATCGATAATCTTCGGGCCACTTCTCATGTCGCACACGAAGCCTGCTTCCGTACGGAAGTGGAGAGTGCCTTGGGTCGTGTACAGGTATCCCTCGGTCGGCCCGCTGAAAACGTAGCGTCGCTTCTTGTTGAGCGTGAGCCCTTCTAGCAGCTCCTTACCGCAGACCCACTTGATGCCATTGACCTTCAGCCCGAATTCGTGCAATTGTCTCTTCGCCATAAGTCACCTACCTTTTCCAGTCATCCTCTTTGAACATCCTTTTTCCTGCGGCCAAAAGTGCCGCCACCGCGACGAACGAAATCACCATGCTCATACGGGCCTCGCCTCTGGAGTGTGGCTAGGCATCCTAGTCGAACTCCTCATGATGCTCAGCAGCTCGGAAATGTTCTTGTTCGTTTCCTTCATCGTCCTCTCATAGTCCTCGCGACTCTCCATCACGCCTCGGATGTAGGCGACGTTGCTGTTCAGCAAGGAGAACTGTTCCGTGAACCCTTTCATCAACAGGTCGCCCGCCTCAAGACGCTTCTCGGTGGTCTCCTTGTAGTCATCGAACTGCTTCTGCATCATTTCTAGCTTAGCGTTGAGAAGAGCGTTGTCGGTGTCGCGCTTCTCCTTGGTTTCGGCCCGGTCCCTCTTGACGTCATCCACGTCGAACTTGTTCTTTATCCACGCGGCAATAGACAGCAGAACCGAGGCTATCGCCACGATTAGCGGGTTGTTGCTTTCTTCCATTTATGTTCCTCCTAAGAATCTGGCTTATGTATCGTCACCCATTCGTCGAGGATATACAGCGATCCGGCCTCGCCTTCAGTCGGTTGCACCTTGTACCACGGGCTCTCGACATACGTGAAATTCTGCGCCTGACCGGCCCTCGGCCAATCGAGCGACACCATGTACAATTCATACGTCTCGCCATTTATGCTTACAGGCGCATACAGGTTGCGAATAACCTTCAACATCGGCCAAGACGTACCGGTCGTGACGTAGAACGTAGGACCTGATGAATTGGAAGCGACAGACGCCCTAAATGGAAATTCCGACCAAAATGCGTTCTCTCTAGGATCAAGGCTGCCTGCGCGAATAATGATGTCGGTGACGAACAGGTTTTTTACAGCAATGAGCGAGCACCAACATGGCGACAGGCTGTTGGGCATATCGAAGTAGAACAGACTGCCGTGCGGAGTGCTCTCGTACCGTCCCGTCCACGCGGTATCCGAATTCACGATGCCGTTGACGCCGGCCTCACGATGCAACTGCGAGTCGTACGTTTCGTAGTCACGGCCACGCACCTTGTCAGTGTATCGCGCTGTCGTTGCGATATACTTTCCGAGCGTCGGGTTTATGTAGTCGCCCATGTTGTTGTGGTTGAAGACAGCCAGCTTGCCGTTCTCGGTCATGACTCCATTTGCGGAGACGGTCAGCTTCGGGCAAGCGGAATCTCGGAAGTACGTTCCGCCAATTGAATACGAACAGATGTCCTTCTCGTAATCGCAACTGGGCAACAGGTAGTCTCTTCCAAGTTTCATTATACCGAGTCCGTGACGCTCACCGGACGACACGTTGTACCAATACTGCGAGGCGTCATAGATATGCCCTGCCCGTACTCGCACTTGCGTGTTCGGGGATGGGAAAATAGACATGTACATTACGCCAGCCATATTGCACCTACAGGACATAAAACGCATTTGCGTCAACGCCAAGCGACCCCTTGACGATTGTGGTGACATCCTGCGAATACACCGCTACCCACTGCAACGGCAAATTGGTCTTGCCGCTGCCCGTCGCCACGGCCCTCGTTACCGTGTCATAAGAGACGTAACCCGGGTTCTCGCACGAGAGCATGACGGATATTGTCGCGCCCCAATTTCCCGCGTCGGACAGCCCGATGTAGAAGCTGGTGTTGTCGTAGTAAACGAGCGGCTTTTTGTTTATGTCGCCAACAGAAAAAAGTTCACGCCCGAAATTTCCAATCGGGTTCGTTCCGTCATAAAACCATGACAATCGAAACGCGCTCGAGTCGTTACCATTGTTGGCGCCAATCAAAACGATGGCGGACGCGCGGCCAACACGACCTGAAAACGAAATCTTGAGGAATCGCGTGATGCTGTCCGTCACGTTAAGCGTTTCGGTGTGAAAAAACTTGTTTTGATTTTGAACGGAGGTCTCTAAGTCCGATATTGCGCTAGCAAGAGCGGAGCCGCTTTGCGCTGCGGATGCAGTCGCAGCATTTCCGGAAATGTTCACGCCCGTCACGGCTGTGAGCTGGCTCTTTATCCACGTCCATACGTTGCTCAACTTTATCCATCTAAACACACCGTTGGATGCGGACTTTGTTTGATTGCAAAGAGCAATTTTTCGGTTTCCGTCCAGCGTCGTATCAATGTCTGCTACCTGGTTCAAAATGTTGTATTCTGCTTCTATGGCAGAAGTAGCTCCCGTTCCTCCATTTCCAATAGGAAGCGTACCAGACACCTTGATTGTAGTTTGGTCTGCGGATCCATCGAACGTAGAATCCGTAGAAGTGTTGGAAAGGCTAACGGCAAGTTTTCTTGCGGTAGCAAGTTTATTTGTGCTAGACGAACGGCCAAGAAGGACAGCGTCAGTTCCGGTGTAAGTATTCAGGCACCGAAATCCGAAGAACTTCATTCTTACTGCGCTCGAACTCGGAGTAAACTTCAGTGAGCACAAATAATAATTTCCCGAAGTGCATACTGCGGTCACCAACGACCCATAAGTATCAATCTGGTAAGACTTGTAATCTGTTCCATTGACACGAAAAACCGCCGTCGCCTTGTGAGACGTGTCCACTTGTTTTGGCGTCATGAACACGCCAAGCGCACGGATATAGTTATACGAGCCGTGCTGATGCCCGTCATAATCGACCCTAATACACTTTCCTGCAGTCGACGTGTAAATCGTCCCGAGGTCTTGTCCATTGATGAACTTTTGCAAAGTCGTTCCGGTCAGCGTACTGCTGTCCCAGACAAGAACGGCATTCGCTTCGTCATCCGCATCATATTCGTACAACTTGATGACGGTTCCGTAATTGTACAACGACAGCGACCCGAGTTTCAGTTTCTCAAGAAGAAGGTCGCTGTTGGCAGCGGAATACGAGATGTACCCCTGCTCGCCATACGTTATGTTGAGAAGCGCCTTTTTGTCAAGCTCTTCCTTGACAACCTTGTTCTGCACTGGATTCGTTGACGAGGAGGACAAGGCGTCATCGACAACATGCACAGCGGAGGCGTCCTTGAAATTGAACACCTCCCCGTTTGCATCTACGATTTTGCTCAAGTCATGTTCTGCCATCAATCTTCTCCGTTAAGTAGCAGTGCCGAACGCCTTCGTGAATACGAGGGCATTGTCGCTACTGCGGTAGTTGATGCTGAACTTTCTTTCGGCATGGTCTGTACCCAACAGATGGTACTGAGTGCCGTCGAAGATGAAATATGCGACGTCTCCCGCCAGCACTTCCTTGGCTGTCGTGACCGTGACAGCGGCCCCGTGGATGAAGATGCTCTTGGCTCCCTTGGAGTTGACGTTCATTGTCGCGGAAGCGCACAGGCCGTAGGTGAATTTGACGGCTACGATGCCTCCGGTCTTCAATACGTAATCGGCAAGCGTGACTGCCTTGGCCGCCGTCGCTTCGGCTGTCGAGCACGTGCCATATCCCTGTCCAAGGCCTGCGTTGGTGTAAGTCGTGTTGTCGTTCAGCCATCCGACCATCTGCCAATACGTTCCGTCATAAACGAGATGCACAACAGAACCGGCCTGCCAAGATGTCGCTGCAGACGTAGACGGGGCGGTAGTTCCGTAACGTTTGATTGATGCGGCTGTAGTGCCGTTGACTGCAAGAGTAGGGTTTGCCACGCCGTTAGCGTTGGTGAACTTTACGAACACGCTGGCACCCTTTTCTAGCGTGAACGACATGGAATCGTCTAGCGTGACCGTCTTCGCGGCAGTAGCTGCGGCAGTGGAACAAGAGCCAAAATGGTGAATCTTTGCAGACCCGTCGAACGACACGCCGTCAATGTTCCTTGCGGTGTGGAGCTTGTCGGCCTCGGCCACATGAGCGTTGGCTATGGACGTTCCGCCATCAGTCAGGTTGCCGTTTGCGTCAAGCGTGGCGATGTTTCCGGCAGTAGCGGATGCCACCTTGTCAGCCTTTCCGTCTAGCGAGTCCTTGACCAGCTTCTCGCTCGGGTAATGCGTATCATCCGGCGTGGCCTGGAACGCGGAGACCTTGTTGTTCTTGTTCTCGGTGTTGTCCGTGGTGATGTTTACAGCGGACACCTTGCCGTTCGTCTCCGTCACCTTGACTTGGACGTTGGTGCCGTCCGTGCTTGTCACCTCGGCATCAAGGGCGTTGATGGCGTCTCGCACGGCTTTCTCGGATGCCGCCTTGTTGTTTTCGGACGATACGGTAGCTCCGATGCTTCCGGCGAGCTGCACAACACCGGTCTGCGACGTCGTCGCACTGCGGATCGTCTTCTTCGTGGCGGTAATGTCACCGTTTTCGTTCTGGGTAATCGTGTCGATGACGGTGATGGTAGTTCCGCTTGCAGTCGGGTCAGACTTGGCTGTCTGCTTCAGCTTGTAGTTGCCTTCAGACGTCTGCCATACAGCCGTCACGGGGTTCGTGCTAGTATCCTTCCACAAGACAAGTTCTTGCCCTGCATCCACGGCAAGCGACTGGCCGTTGAACGTGATTGTGCCTGCGTCTTCCGTGATGACGCGGTCACCGTTGTTTAGGTTTGCTACCGTCCACGAATTGATTGTCGCGACGGTCTGCACGCCACGGTACTTGCCTTCGCCTGCAACAACCGCGTCCACGTAACTCTTAACAGCGCTGTGCGTGGCAAGAACGCCATCGTTGTCGGAAACGGAGCCACCCTTGGCGGCGTCCGCAATCTTGTCGAGCGTGACCGCCTTGTCGTTAATTTTAGATGTGGTTACAGCCGAATCCGCAATCTTTGACGTGCTTACGGCTCCGTCCGCGATAGTGGCCGAGATAGTCACGTCGCCGGACAGGTCGGACGTGGCAGAGCCGGTAACGTCGCCAGACAGTGCGATTTGGATTTGCGATTCGAGGGCCTTGGCCTTGATTAGGTATTCGTCGCCGTTTGCATCTACGATTTTGGATAGGTTGTGTGTAGCCATAGTTCTGCTCCTATTTTTTAACTTGCCAGCGCCCCGCGATAGAATTGTAGGGTGTTCGTTTCTGCATACCTCATCCGCAGTAAGTCATTCGGAGTCGCCGCTCCGACTTGCGCGGCAGTAACCTGATGCGGGTTATCCATTCTGCCCGCATGTGTGTCAATGGCATTCTGCAGAGCATCATCGGCAGCTTCACGTAAGGTTCTCTCTGCTGCGACGGCATCGTTTATCGCGGTCGTAAGCGCAAGCACAGCAGCACTCAGCTGGTCAACGGTAGCGTAGCCGGTAAGGTCCAGATGGAAGATTCTGGACCACGCATTACCGACCCACATCACGAGATCGCCTGCGGTGACAGCTAACGAATCGCTATACGGATTTACCAACAAGCCAGAATCCTTTACAGCCCAGATATCGCCGTCGCCACGCTCGTTGAGCGGCAAAGCGTTCAATTCGATAACCGTAGCAGAGCCTTTAATGCTGAAAACTAGCCCATCGCGAATAGCCTTCGCTATCGCTTCAGCGACGTTTTTCATCGACCAGTCGCGGGCTTCGGCGTCACTCATGCCGGAAGGCGGATTTATATTCTTCTTGCCCGCTTCCTGGAGGTCAGCCGTAAGCTGTTTTACAAGCTCGTTGTAGGTCACGGCGTCCCTCCGACCTCACCGACGCAAAGCAACATACCGCAATCCTGGTTCTGCGAATTTTTCTTTTTCATAAAGACAAAGGGCGTGCCGGCGTCAACCGTTTTTACTCTTTGAGTGTAATCCATATCCCTCCAGGATATGACATAAGATGCCTCGCTGGGCTTATTATAGAACACAGCAACAGCACCGTCCGGCAAACTTGCCATTTCTGCAACAGGGTAAATCGTAGACACGGAACGCTTAAAATAAGCATTGTCACCAGGAATCCAAGAGCCATTCAAAAATCCAGAAAGCGTCCCACTAAACGCACCAGCAAGAGTGCCATTCACATTAATCGGAGAACCGTTTGTTCTCGGCGAAATCTGGTCGGCACGAATAAGCGGGAAATTAGCGCTGTCCCCGTTACCACCGGCAATACCGCCGAAAAAGCCTGAATTCGAGCTTACGGCACCCGCAACATTTAAAGCCCCTGCAACTGTAAGATCCTGATCAAAACTAGCATTACCTTCAATACTAAGCAATCCCTTGACAATAAGATTTTTCGCAAGCTCAACAATCTCGTCAATAGTCACGATAATATTATTCGAGACAATCTTAGAACCAATCTTTGCAGACTTCTGGCCTCGCAAAAACTCAACATATTCCGCAAAAATCTTTACACTTACATCACCTGTAGCAGAGACGCCAAGTTTGTCATGGTGCAGTATTGCAGACGATGTCGCACCACTTCCGGAACCATGCACGGAAGAATCGCCAATCGAAATACCTGCCGCAAACACAGCACCCAACGCCTTCCAAAGTTGTTCCTGGTCGGTACCGTCAAGAGAGAGGCCTGCCCGCTCAATAAAATTACAGATTTCTTCCTGGATGTTATTCAGGAATTCCGCGTTGATTACGGTCGCAGGCAATCCCTGCTCTGGCGAGCCGTCGCTAAACTTTCCTTCTACGCTTCCGTCAGCATCAGTTCTCTTCATATCAATCTCCTTGCTCTGCAAACGCATACAGGCATTTGGTATGCGAAGGTTTCAAGTTGTCTATCATCGAACAGAAATCAGGATTGACCCACCATCGCAAGCGCATGCCGCAACGGGCATTACCGCAGACAAAAGGCTGGCCCTCGCATTCTCCACTGTTATTGCCACAACGAAGCTCGGTAACGCCTTCGACACCGTAATTTGACCTAAACATCCAATAGTATCGCTTCAGGTCCTCGGGGTCAGTCACCTGGCTAAACGCCGAAGGGTTTTCCCAATACTCGATTATTTCTCCGGATATTCCGAAAAGCAGCGCAACGGACTTAAAAAAAGATTTCGTGCATCCGCCAACCTTGCAGGCCTTGCGAACAATCTCGTTACGGCGCTTTACCACCATTGCGTATTTTTGCTCATCGGCAGCATCAGGCGCGACGTAATACGACACGCCGTCTTCCGGGAGCCGGAGTTCACTTTCCCACTCGGCAAAAGATTCCGTATGCGTCGGAGACGCCTCGCGCAAGAACAGCATCACGTTTTCGTAGAAACGAACGACTACCGCAGCGAGCCCCAGGAACAACTTCGCGAAATTACTTTCCTCGCCTTCACGCACGCTCTTGCACCACGCAGAGCCACGCGGAAGGAGCCCGAGCATGGCGTTGCGCACCTCTATGTCGGTATGTTCGATTTTCCCATGCAGGAGAAAACTTTTTGTGTCGGAAACAACAGAAACAGGGCCAACTTCAACGCGATCATCGGAAGACGTGCCGATGTACAGGATAAATCCGCCAACGACATTGCCACAAAGAATCTTCAGACTTCTATCATCGTAATCGACAACATTTTCCTCGGTATAGTCGCTTCCGTTTTTCAGCCACGCCTTGGTAGTCGAGCCAAATCCCATGCCATAGACGAATACCGAGTCGCCCTTCGCAACCCTTTTTCCGGAATATCGCCTGACAACAAAACTAGACACTATACTCACTCCAGGCTATATCGCCAACAACAGGCATTTCGGCATCGGCCCTATCCAGGACAACGGCCTGCTGGCTCAATACACTCGTAACCGCAATCTTTTCGGCAACAGATGATTCCAGCAGCTTCACGGTAAGAGCATCCGCCCGCACAGTATCTCCGGGCGAGTAGGAACGCAGCGCATTCCTTAGCGCTGTGCGGACGGACGCATGAATATTCTCGTTATTCGGGTAAACCTTTACGGCCAAGTTCAAGACCTTGTTCTTGCAGGACACGATGGAAACATCGGCCGTTATTGGTCGGCGATCATCGGACTTGATGTAGTTTGAAACTTCCTGCACTGCATCGGAACTCACTGTGACGGAATCGGTGTCGTCGAAATGGCAAAGCACGCAGCGAACCGCACCGGCGGCCGGGTAGCACTCTTCAACGACACAGCGCGAAACTTGCGAGAACCTTTCGGCCCACGATTTGTAGTCAGCATCACTGCCGCCGCAAGGCTGGTTCCTGCGACGGTCAAGAAGCCTGCCGCGATATTCTTCGACGGTTTCGCCCCAATATTCTACGGCACCATCGACCTCGACTTCAATCTTGACACCGCCATTCAGGCCCTCGTCACCGACAGACACGACCTCGTCAACATCTTCGGGCACGCCATCGCGGAACGAAAGAACGATGCCTGCAGGGAGGTTTCCCTCGTCGCCCGACTCAAGAGCAAGCACCTTGACGGGAGTGCCATCTTCGCCACCCGTAAGGATGGTATCGGCAACGACCTCGAACTCTATCCCGGAATCGCTTACCAGGACAACGCCCTGATCGATTTCGATGGATGCAGAAGACGCCTTAATGATGGCGTATCCACCAGCGCAGGCATCTGGCTTGTTCGGAATTCCAAAATCTGTTCCGAAATTTTTAAGCGACTCGACATCCGCCGTCGTAATAAAAACATTTCTCCACATTAAGCGGAGCAGCATGAACAGCAGGTGCACGAGGCCGGCAAAAACACGCGCAAGAACCTTGAGGACACCCTTGCGCAGCACGGAAACGACGCCGTAAAAAGCGGACGAAATCCCGTTTTCGGCAGTTCTAATCAAGTCACTCAAAGAAGGAGTAGAGAACGCCATCACGCAACCTCATTCCATAGAATTTCATATCGATAGTCATCCCGCTCGCCACCCTTCTCGATATGAACAGAAATCAAAAGATTTTCACCATTCACAACCGTCTCGGAATCGACCGAATCGACAACGCCGTCATCGACAAGCCAGCGTAGCGAATCCTTTACATACTGAACGGCAAGCAGTTCGCGATTCGGACGTTTCGAAACCTGCGTAAGCGTATGGATTAGGCAACCCCAGACATCGCCTTCGATTGTCGGTTCTGCCCACCATCCATCGTCTTGCAAGCCCTTCTTGAAAGCCTTTTCGGCTCCGCGACCAAGCGACCCGACAGATACCAGGGCAGCGCTTTCGAGCGACTTGCCTAACTGCAGGTCGCCATCGACAAAAGCGAGGTCATAAAGACCGTCATCTCTACGCTGTAATTTAAGGTCGCCCATGTCCATATTTTAAACTTTTTGTCAAGGCAATCGGCGCTTTTGGTAACAACAAATTTTAGGGCCCGGTCGTGGGTGCAGTCGGCCCCACGGCTGACGGGTGCGTATGCTTGGTAAGGTGTATCATTCCCTCGGTCATAGTGCCGCCGGCATCGACGCACAACGCGGCAAAATCCTTTGTCGCCCACACGTTGCCGACCACATTCACGTCGCCCTCGACACGCATCACCTTGCCATTTTTAGGCTTTACAAGCACGGAGCCGTCCTTTTTAAGTACGACACTTGACCCGAAAGAGGTATGCAGGGCCACTTCGCCAGGCTCAAGATCGATGGCCATCTTCTTGTCTTCGCCTCGGCTCGCGACGACTACGCCGTTGTCGCGGGAACCGCCGATGAACAGGGCCACGCCGCCAACCTTCCCGACCGGCCTGCTTGTGAAACCGTATTGTTGGTAGAAATCCACCTCGTCACGTGTTTCACCGACCAGCAGAGACAAATCGACCGTATTGCCACCGCAAGCCGTAATGAGGCACTTGCCAACCATAAGGCGTATTCTCGCCTTGATTGGATTTAGGAGGCGCTCCATCATTTTTTTGCCTCCGAGGCCAGCGTCTTTGCCCGGATACTCGACCACGGGTCCGCCTTGCCCTTTTTCTTCTTAGCAGGCGGCTGTGTGTAGTAATCCTTGCGGACAAGTTGCAGATGGGCGAACGTGCCCGACGAATCGTAAGAGAGTTCTACCTCGTTTACAAGCAAGGTCTGCACCCACTGGCCAAAGAACGCGGGCATAAGGCATTCCACAAGCACGCCCGGCTTCCAAAGCTTACCGTCATTTCGCTTCCATCCAGAAACAGTCACGTTCAGCGTCGTGGACTTTGCAGAACGGCTCAAAGACTCGAACGACGCACGCTGCTCCGCAGCATCCACGCTGCCATAACCTTCGTCGACAAGTACCATGCAGCGCACTCGCTTTATTTCGCTGTCCTTGGACTCCCCACGCCGTTTCGTTTTCGGGTCGCTCGAACAAAGAACCACGTAGTCCGAGAACCGCTCCGAATTGCTGAAAGACACATCGGCAGAAAGCACGTTGACGCCCTGCCGCAGAAAATCTTCCACAATTTCGAACTTGTCCTCGTTGACAAGTTTTACGGTTCCGGAGCCATCGGAAAAACAGACTACATCCTTCTGCCTGCAGACATCCATAACGACATCCGCACCCGTGCAGCCGGGGTCAGGGCAGAATTTCGCGATTTTCCCGTTATCCTTGACGCCGTTAGCGCTGAACGCTATCCCGAATGCGCCGCACACCTCGCCCACAATCTGCGATACGGCGCGATTTTTCCAGGACTTTCCGAAATCCTTCATCGAGCAGTCCACCATGTCGCAAGTCTTTTCTCTTCCAGAAACGCTTATCGTGTGACTATCCGAAGTAAAGTAAGAATTCAGTTCGTCGACGTAGCCATCGAGAAGCAGTTCGCCATCGCTCTCGATGCGAACAGCATCGCCAGGAAACAAAACCGGAGAATCGAAATTGTCGCCAACGAACTGCGAAAGAGAAAAACCATTGCAAAGAGTAGAGAGCGAAAGCTTGACGCTCACAGACTCCCAGCCGCGCACAAGGACGTTATTTTTGATAATGTCAATCATGACAAAGAACCACCATCTTGTCCGAAGGCTTCACAAAAAGCGGGTCCCGGTATCCGTTGCGTTCAAGAACAGAGTCAATTTCGTCCAGATTGCCATACACCCCGTAGACAAGCGAAAGAAGATTGTTTGTCGCGGGGATTTCGATTTCGACCTCGTAAGGGATCTTGCTCAGATTGTCGCGCAGATGCTTCAGCGCGGCCGCTTCAAGCGTCTGCGCCTGAACATACAGGTCCACATCGTCAATATCCTCGAGCATCTCTTCGAAGGCGTCGTAAACATCGTTCTGATACCTCTCCGCCTCGCTGACGCTGGAAAATTCACAATCAACAAGACTTTCGGCAACCATCGACGCTCCGGTCAGTCGCATCAGCGATACAATGGCGGCACGGTTCTCGGCAGACTGGTTGTCAAAAATCGACGAAGACGCGATGTCGAACTTCATCATATCGAGATATTCCAGGACATCATTCTTCTTGTTTTCGACAGCGCCGGAAATCGTAGATTTCGGAATTCCGGAAACCTCGGCGGCCATAGTTATCAGACCCTGAATTCGCAAAGCGTAATCTTTCGGAGCGCGCATGATGTTCTCAACATTCGCCCTCATGCGTCCAAATTCACGAACAAATTCCGATGCCGCCTGGACATACTTGCGAGCGGAATAAACAGCGTCGAAAGCCTTCTGGCTCATCTCGACGGCCTTATTCCACACACCCTTGCTCTTGCCGGTCACCCTGAAACTGCGGGCCGTCTTGTCCGCAACTGACTTGCGCAACTCGACAGCCTTCTTTTTCGTCGTCGCAGAGAGCGAGACGACAGCGTTCTTCAGTTCAAAATCATTTTCCGGAACGAATGTAACTGACCCGGTAATGTATTCCTGGTAATCGCCGTAAGAAAGATTTATCGGCGCATTGACGCGGGCCTTGAACACACCAAAATACGGGTGAATAAGTTCGCCCGGGCCCACCTCGTTACAGACACGCAGAAAATCATTTTTCTGGTTTTCGGCATCCTCGCCGACAAAGTAGATGTTGAACGAATACTTCGGGACATTTATTCCCGTATCCTCGTTCACATGGTCGTTCGAAAACGGGATGCTGTTGGTCTGGACGTTGCGCCCGCCGCCCGAGAATTCCGTAGACTCAAAGAAAAAAGGCACGCCCTTGAAGGAGCCCGCAATACATTCAACGGGCTCGCCGCGCACCGGTATGGTCACTTTCTGGAGTGTATCGATATAAGCCAAAGCGGACCGCCTGTCTAACTATTCCAGTTAAACATACGATATTCGGCCATTATAGAGGGATGTTTGGTAACAGGAAATTTTAGCTAAAGGAAATTTGCAAAAACGATATGAAATCAGTAAAATACAACTTGCCGCTACAAGATGACGGAAACCTCAGCGAAAGCAAGACACAAACTACTAAGAAAACAAAGAATACCGCCGACAAAATCACTTTAGAAAATCGACATTTAATACAACAGCCCAACCTGAGCGAAATCCGCCCAGATAAAAAAAATGCAAAACAACCTATAAGCAACGGCAAAACAATCTGCAACAGCATATATACCCCATCGCCATAAATATATACTAAATTTTGCAAAAAGTCACATTTTATTTCGATTTAGAACGCTGGACTCATAGAAAATCCGTATTTGGTAGGGTCATCAAAGCCTGTTTTCTTGATTTTAGCATACTCTTTCGGAAAATTACTAAAATTCACATCTATCCTTCCGCCACCCTGCACAGCTTTTTTGTTTTCAGATTTAACTAAATCCATCAGCTCAAAATCTTCATCAGACAATCGCGGCAAGGCTTCAGGTCCAAAATCAACTTTATCAACACTTAAATTTTCAATTCCCTTAAGAAACGAACCAATAATAGGAACATCTTCTGCGACATCGAGTGAAACACGCAAAAACTTGTCAAATCCAGACATATTCTTGTAACGTTCATTTTCCTTGTCCGTCATACGCTCAAAAGCATCACCCACCGCATAAGCGGCCGCTAGAGCGCCAACCATTTTCTTCGAAACTGCAGCCGCAGCACCGCCAGTTTTGCTAACATTTGCCCCAGCAACATTCGCAGCCTTCCCCATTCTAGAAAAACTCGAACTAGTTCTTTGCAAGGTCGACGTCAATCTTCTAAAAATTTCAACCGATGATTTTCCTGCACCATTTATTTTACCCAACGCCGAACGCAGGAAAGACGTCTTTTGCGTAGCCTTTTCCGCAGCCACGGACACCTGATTGACAGATTTTCCAAACGGAATAATCCTCGCAATAACAGCAGCCGCAGCACGACCGACAACAAAAAGCATCTTGCCAAGACCAGCCAAAGCCAAAGCAAACGGAGTAATTACATTCGCAACCACAATCGCAATAGCTGGGAACTTAATGCCTAAATGGTCAACAAACCAATCGAACCAATCAGCAAACTTTACAAACGTCTCAAAAACACCAGGCAAAGCTGCAGTAACATGCTCAATCATGACAGGGATCGATTTAACAAACGGCTCCAAAGATTTTTTAAAAACATCCTTATTCTCTATCAAGAAATTTGTCAAGTATTTTACAGCTTCGGTCATTGGCCCAAGCAAGTCAGCCGCAAGAATCGTCTGTACTCCTTCTATCGAACGACGCATCTTGGCTAAAGCGTCATTATAAGCCTCACTAGCCTTGGCATCCTCTTCTGTCATAAGGCCAAGTTTAGCCATTTCATCAAATTGGCCATGAAGAGCAGCGCTACCCTGATTCAGCAATTCTATCATCTTGGAACCAGATTTACCGAAAACTTCATTGGCAATATAAAGTTTTTGCGCAGCGGAGTAACCAGCATCAGCAAAACGATCGCTCATTTCAAGAATCAACTGCTCGTTATTCTTCATAGAGCCGTCTGCATTTTTGACAGATATTTTTAAAGCCTTAAAAGCTTTAGACTCTTTTTCAACTCCCTGAGAAGCCTTAAACGCACCAACAGCCATTTTTCGCATAGACTCTTGCATTGCATCAACAGGAACACCAGCAAGGTCAGCCGCATATCTGAACTTTTGAAGACTTTCAACGGAAAGTCCAAGTCGGCGCGAGGTTTTCGCGATATCATCACCACGAAGAGAAACCGTGTTCAAAGCATCAGCAACTTTCACAACAGCTGTTTTTACATATCCGAAGCTTTGGCCAATATTTCGAACACTCAATATAAAATCTTTTGAATTTTTCCTAAAATCAGAAAAACCTTTCTTGAACAAATCAAATCGGCTAACACGATTCAGCCGATCAAGACTTTTTTCCATCTTTTTGATAGGCGATAGCGCATGGTTTATTCTTTTTTCAAAAAGAATAAAGTTTTTTGAAAAACCATCCGTCAAGGAGATAAAAGTTTGCACAGCATTAACGGCCATACGCATCACCTACTTATTTAACGTTTCGCATATATTTTTTTGCAAGATTCACCCAAAAAGAAAATTCCGATTCAGTCATTTTCATGACCTCTGAAGGAGACATCCGGAAACGAAAAACCAGGATACCTAATTCATCGAATTTTACTCTTGGTCGAGATCGAAAAAAGAAGACACCTTTTCAACAATTGCAACGGCGTCTGCCATAGGTATTTGTGCAACTTTAGGAAGAGGCCACCCAGTCGCAGCAACAACCATAGCGCCACTCTGGTCACCCTTGCCTTGCGCATTAGTGATTCTAATCATGTCGCCCATCGTAAACTCTTCCTTGAGCTCGACGGTTTCGATCGTTTCATTGCCGAACTTGAACGGCTTCTTGAATTTGTATTGCATTTTAGCTCCTTTTGTTGTTTGTTAAAAAAATGCGGAAGCCCAAGGACGCGGGGATTTCTCCCCACGCCCAGGAGCTAAGGCATCATCAAGACTTGATTTCGGTCGCCTTGTCGCCCTGGAACTCGAACGAAACTTCGCCTTCGGCTCCGCTTACAGTCGGGTCGCCAGTGAACGAGCAGTGCGGGAAACTGACCACCTTGCCGTTCGGGCAGTAGAGCGTAATCGTGGCGTCCTTCGTTTCGCGAAGAGCCTCGATATCCAACTCGGAGGTGTTCGTCGTGGTTCCGGAAATACGGCTGTTGACCTTTTCGACCTTGTTGCCGTGAATCTTGCCGTCACCAGCACCGCGAATAACCGTGCGCTTCGTGCCACCGATGTCGAACTCAGGGTCGCCCTTGAGCAGGAATTCAAGTTTGTCGACATACATCGTGTAGATGCCGCCAACGTCATCAAACTGAGACATTTCACAACCTCCTTATTCGAACTGCAAGAGGGTCTTGCTGATAAAGAACTGTTTAATCAGGTTAGCGGGAGCGAGGAACAGCAGCGCGTTCGGGTCGTTCGGGTCGAGTTCAACAACGACATTCTGCTTGAACAGGTCGAAGTTCTGAACGAGGCCCATCTTCATCCAATCCTGGTAACGGGTGAGCAATTCGGACATCCCCTTCTTCGGGGTCATCACGATCTGGCCCGGACCAAATTCGTCACCGTCGGCCGCAAGTTTCGCACGCGGATACTTGCCGGACAGGTAGTTATTCCAATCCCAACGAAGGAAGGACAGCGTGAACACCGTTTCGAGCTGACGATAACTGATGTCGCTCGCGCCGTTCGCCTTGTACTTGTAGGTCGTCACCGTCCTGTTCAGGTAAACCGTGCCGTCGTCGCCGACGAACAGCGCAGCAACGCCAGCCTCAAGGATGGCGTTACGGCTGGTTACTCCAAGGCGCTTGGCGCGCTTGGGAGCGACCACACCCTTCACGGCAACATTCGAGAGAGGCAGGGCCGGGTCGTTGAGAGCGGACGCGGCGCAGGCACCCATCACGGCAGACGCGATATTGCACGGAGCGGTCGGGGAATCCGGAAGACCCGGCAGGCAGAGCACCTGGGAGTTACGGGCATTGCCTGCAGTGATTTCGGCAGTCATGTCGCCACCGACGCAGTAGAACAGGACGCCAGTCTGCTGCTTCATGGCAGTCCAGCGCTCATCGAGTTTTTCCTTGATGTAGGCCACGTTTCCAGTGTTGGTGTTGTCGCCCTGGTTGATTGCAATTGCGTTGAACCAGGTGCCTTCGATAAGGTTGCCGACATTCTCTGCAGTGAATTCGGTATCGCCCGAACCGCCTGCAAGTTTAATGACATCGGTGCTCGCGAATTCGGTAATCGAAACGCCAGCCGGAGTCTTTTCGCCTTCGTTGAAGTTCAGGAACACCGCAAGGTCGTTGCCGGCAGCACCCTTGTTTTTCGCGGTAAGCGTGACCACGTTGGACGCAACAGTAGCGACCACAGGCAAGTCGACCAGGGAGTCAATCTTCGCCTTCACGTTGCCAGCAATCGTGGCGGCAGTGTCAGTGTCAATCACGGTAACGGTAACCGCCTGACCTGCGATATTGAGATAAAGAGAACCGCTTTCAGTGGCAGGCCCAGCAAACGTGAGAGTCTTAGTCGCCTTGCCGGCATCTGCGGACTGTCCAGAACCTGCAGGAGCGTCAGCAAGCGCAAGGCAGTAAAGTTCCATGTAGGGAGCATTCTTGAGGAAGTTCTTCGCCATGAGGGCAATCTGCGAACCCCTGCCAAACAAGGAGTCAGCCTGGTCGCCTTCCATGATGCGAACGAGTTTTCCGGTATTGTCGGCACTAGGACGCCACTTCTTTTCGGCATCCGGAGTGCTTCCGTCAATCGCCCCGACCGCCTGGCCGATCAAAAGGTTTTTCCACGGCATCGGGCCAGATTTCGACGCGCGTTCGTTGTTGATTTCCACGGCAAAAATCGGAACAAGGTTGTTCGCCGGGATTTCGCTGAACGGGATGGTAGACATTACCGTTCCTCCTTGCTGTTTGTTTTCGCGGTATTCGGTTTCGGCTGCTGCTTGCCTTCAGGAATCGCAATAAGCGCTCCCTCGGACATACAGCGTTCCACGAAGGAGTCAACCACGACCATTTCTCCTTCCGGGAAAATATTGCGCCCACGGGTCGGCAAAAACACCGTAACCCCTTCAGCAGGCTTCAAGAAAATTTTTCTAGGCATTACTCGGCCTCACGTTGGTTACAAATTCCTGTTTCAAGTCTTCGCTATCACCAGCCCGGATAGTATTCTTTGCACGCAAGAAATCATTTACAGGGCCACCGACAGGCAACGGGACGCCGAACATCGTCTCGAACGTTATCCGCTGCAAGCCTCGGCTCATTTCACCCTGCTCAGAAAGGTTGTTCTCGACACCCGTCACGACAAAGCGTTTCGTAAGCCCGCCAAAGAAACCGCCTGCAGGCATTGGCGGCTGCAAAGCCGTAATTACCGCGACGGAAGCATCGTCAAGAGTATCGTTGACATTATCGCCTTCGCTCTGGCAAATCACATCTACCACAACGTTGACAGACACGACATACTCTTTCGGGCTGGTTCGCTTGTCCTCGAACCTGATGGAGTCCGTGTAGACGACCGCAACAAGGCCTTCTTCAGGCCAGAGGTTCTCGCGCCTGGCTTCGTACACATTCTCGCCAATGCCTTCGATATTGGCAGCAACAAGAGCATTTACGACTGCATGGCGCAATTCCTTGATTGTCGAAAGAGTCAAACTCATGCACGGTCCCTCAGGTAATAGACAACAACACCATCTTTGGGAAACTCAAAATCCTTAGCCACGATTCTGCGTTCAGAATGAAATTCGTTCGCACTCAATACAAACACATCGCCTTTACGGGGCGCACCTCCAGGCAAATCGGAGGCAGAAACAAAAAGGCGGGGATTGTGCGAAATCGCATCAACGTTTCCACCCAACCCCTCGCCATTCAGCGGGAGTTCGTCATAGAGCCCCTTCATCGCATAGGTGGAACCGTTACGCTCAAGCGTAACAGTCTCGCCGAAGTCATCCGTATTCAGGAAGACCGTCTGCAAGTCATCCACCATTTGCGACTTGAAGCTCACGACATAAGCTCCTTACACCACCTTGCGGGAAATGATGCCGCCACCGCACTGAGGAACGAACAGCGGGCAGGATTCTTCTTCGAGAATCTTGGACTTGCCGTCCTTAATCCAGGTGTATGCGTAGGACTGGCACACGTTCAGCGAACCGTCGGTTCCATCGGCGATGGCACCGTAGTGCATCTTGAAACCAGCACCAGCACCGATAATCGTGATCTTATCCTTCGGATACATCTCGACATCCTTCTTCTCCGATTCGGAGTAGAAGAAATCGTCATAGGTGACGATATCCATGCCGATGATGTGAGCCATGCGGGTCACGTAATCGGTATCCATTGTACCCGGTTCGATTTCGCCGAAGTTCATGCGGCGATTGTCCATGTATTCCTTTACGGCCTTGTTCTGGATAAACGCTTCGTAAGCGTCGGTACCCATGACGCAGAGGAATCCGCGACCGCCACCAGCCTTCGCAAGAAGACGTCTCTGTGCGAGAAGGTAGGTAATCGGATTGGAATTTTCTGCATCAAACTTGTCGCCAGCGGCGGCGGCAGTCAAGTTGGCGGCAGGAATATTCAGGTTGATGGTGCGTTTGCCGCCATCGAAAATCACTTCCACCTTGCCGGTAGTCATGGCTTCGATAACCTGCTGTTCTTCACGGCGTTCGATAGACTGGCGAAGTTCAAGAGCGTCCTTCATCAACTTCTGGAACTGAATCTTTTCTGGAGAAGCGCCACCGTTGTCGTAGGTAAACACCTGTTCGGCATTTGCAGCGACTTCGACATCGCGACGGGTCAGGTTGCGCTTCGGGTGCAGCGTCGGGACAGTCACAACCAGGCGGTCGTAACCATCGCGGCCAATAACCTTGCCATCTTCGTCGTCATCGGAGACATACGGGGCAATAAGGCGGGTCTGCTTTTCCTGCTGGAGAATGAGGTTCTTGGTCTTGTGCAGTTCCGTCGCGCACATCTTGCGGAAGAACTGCGAGGGTTTGAAGTTTTCGCCAAGGAGCTTCGTCAGTTCGTGGCGATTTTCAAGAGTAATTGCTTCAGGCATGATTGTACTCCTTTATGTTATTCCTTGACTGCGCCCACAGCCTTGAAGAAAAGGCAACGTGCGGCAAGCTTGTCCTTGACGGTTTTTGCATCGATGTTTTCGTCGATGATGGCGGCACCATCGGCAAAGCAGCCGGTGCGTGCCATATCGGCATAGCCCGCTTCGTCGGCAGCGGTCTTGATATCCTTGAGAAGGTAGCCGACCGGTTCTTCGGTCGCGTCGGCAATCGGGAAGAAACCACCTTCGACGGCGTCCGCACCTTCAACATCTTCGCTCTTGTTGCCGATAGTGAGAGTGGCAGTCGTTTCGAGCGTGATGGTTGTGGAATCTTCGCCAACTTCCTTTGCTTCGAGAACCAACTTGCTGTTCGTAGTGTCAGCTGTAACGGTGAACTTCGTGTCAGCTTCGGCAGCAGTCACGATCTTGCCAAGCACGGCGGCGATAGTTGCATCGCTGGAACCAACGTTGGCGACGTAACTTGCAGAGCCGATCGCGAGAGTCACGGTCTTGTCCGCAGCGGCAGTGTACGCCGACAGTGCGAAGGAATACTTCGCTTTGGCACCATCGCTCTCGATGTGTTCGACAAGGATGGTTCCGCGCTTGAGGTTCTGGTTTTTCCCGATTTTCACAGTTTCGCGCTGGATCGGGAATTCACCAGCGATGTCGTTGTCAAATTTGAGTTCGTTCATGACTTACCCCTTGTTGAAAATTTTGGCGCTTACTTCAGCAGCCCATTCGGCATGCTTTTTAGATTCGTCGGAAGCGGACGTGTCAGAACCGCCGTGAACAGAGTTCTGCGCAGCATTGCTCTTTTCAAGCGCTTCGATAGCGCGTTCCTTTTCGCTTGCTCCGGCAGGCTTTTTCTTGGCTTCGTCAAGTTCGGCACGAGCCTTCGCGAGGTCTTCGGCCTGGGCCTTGATTTTTTCCTTGGCCTTCGCGAGAGCGAAAGTGGTCGCTTCGGCGACAGTTTTTTCGCCATCGACGAATCCCGCCTTTTCTTCGCCGGTAATTTCGAGACCAGCAAAGACATCTTCGATGGAAGCGACACGGGCCTTGTAATCGGCGACAGCCTGGGCCTTGACGGCTTCCATATCCACAGCCTCGGGCTTTGCAGCCTCGGCTCCTTTAACGTTAGTTGCCATAAAGGCACCTCCATTACTGATCCCTTGTCGTTTCATTTCTTCACAGACGTCATCAAGGGACATAACGCCGTCCGCAAGTTTTGCAGCGACAGCCTTGTCGCCAATAAACACGCCTCCCTGGCCAAAGTTCTTCTTCACATTTTCAGCAGTCGTGCCACGGTTACGGGCAACGGCGTCGATGAAAACTTCGGCAAGAGAGTTCAATTCTTCCTTAATCAGTTTCAGTCCTTCCGGGTCGCTCGGGTCCGGGGCCTTGTTCGGGCTCAAGTCAGAGACAACCACGGTCGTCTCGACGATGGACTTGCTGAAATTCGTGAACGCGCAAAGGACACCGATTGAACCGAGAGTTCCGTTGCTTGCGGTATAAACCTTTTCGCAACTGGAGCCGAGCCAGTAGGCGGCAGAGCACATCATCCCGCCGGTGCGAGCGACAATGCCGTAGGGCTTCGAGCCACGCGCATTGAAAATCTTGTCGGAAAGGTCAGAACACCCGCTCACTTCGCCACCGGGGCTGTTGATGTCGAAGAGAATTCCCTTCACCGATTCGTCGGCAAGGCACTCCTCGAAAGCAGCCTCGATGCTGTTGTAGGTATCCTCATCGAAGTAATAAGAAAGCCAGTTGCTACGGTAAGACAGCGCACCGTCCACGTGAATGACTGCAATGCCGTCATCGCGACGGGTGATATTGTTCACCAGGTCGAGTTCGCCATCGGGCTTCGTAGCACCCTTCCAGTGTCCTTCGTCATCCACGACCTTCAGGTTCGTGGACGCGACGACATCGGCATCTTCCTTGCGGATAGCCAGGCGGGCGCTTAAAATTCGATTTAACATACTCTTCTTCATTTTTTTACCTACTGCAAAGCGGACTGTTCAGGATCATCGCTAGTAACACTGAAATTTTCCGTCTTGGACACAGATCCAGGTTCGCCGATTCCGAGTTCCTTGCGCAAGGCAAGTTCGCTCGCATGGCCTTCGGCAACCGTCCTGTAATCGCCACCGTTAACCATTGCGCAAGCCATATCTCTGGAAATCAGTTGCTCGTCAATCTGCATCTTGATGGCCTCGGTTTCCTTTTTCGGATCGAGAAGGAACGCTGCATCGCCAATCCAGAGACACTGGCTCCACAACTTTCTCTTAATCGGATCATCGAAGAAACCCGGAGCGTCAATAATTCCCAGGAGCACGGCATTCGCAAGCCACTTTTCATAGACAGGCTTGCAGAAATCAGCGACAAAGTTCATGCACATTTTCTTGAAAGTCTTCTGGCTCTCAAGAAGGGCCGCACGAACGGCGTTGTAACTGTTGTTGAACTTACGGAGCACGACCTCGAAACTCACGCCACAAGCGGCCGCAGCCTCAGCAAAAATGCTTTCGACGAACGGCTGATAGTTGACATTCGGGCGCTGAGGATTTAAACTGCTAATTTTTTGGCCCTGAGCCAGAGACCAAATTGCACCAGGTTTCATCTCCAAAGACGGCCGAGTGGCATCCGGAATTACGTTTCCGTAACTATCAGTCTGTGTCTTTTCGACCCGCTCTTCTTCGGGAACATTCCCGTACAGCTCTTCGGCTTCGTCGGGCACGTTGTTTTCCAGGACAGCGGTAAAGCATGCACTGATGACGGCCGCCATGAGCTCGGCATCCTGATAGCGCTCCTGTTGCTTGAGTTGGCAAATAACAGGAGCAAGAAGCGGAACGCCGCGACGCTGGTCTGTGCGGTCCGCTGTAAAGACGTGGACTACGTTCGGATTGCCAAACGCATCGAACGCAGGAACCCTTACGGAGTCCACAAAATCGGTATAGTCATCAAAACTCCATACAGGCTTCTGCGTAAAGTAGTAAGCCAGCGGAGCGTGATTCTTGTCGACCTCGATGCCTTCGGCAAGCGCATCGGAATTCATCTGCCCGAGCGGGTTCTGGACGCGTTCGCCTTCGAGCAGCTTGATGTTCATTCCGTATGGAGCAAAATTCTTGTCGAAGCAAGAAAGCGCGAAGCAGTCGCCACCCAGCAGCGCCGTTTTCAGCGCGAGGTCCTGCAACTGGAAAAAGTTGTTCGTCTTTTCGGCATCGCACTTCTTGTCGGTCGCCCAGAGGTTGAACAGGACCTTCGTCTTGTTCGCCCACTTTTCCGCTTCTTCACTTGTGAGCCCGAGCATTTCGGACAGCATCAGGTTCGGGCGTGCCTTTATTCCGGTCCCGACAACATTCGTGTCGAAACTCGAAATCATCGCACGGCTGAACGTGTTATTCTGGAAGAGCTGACGGCTGCGGCGACGCAGAACATCGAGGTCGCCCGCAATATCGCGGTCGGCAGAACCGTGCGGCGCATAGAATGCGCGGAGCGCTTCCGTTACGACCGAAGCCCCTTTCCATGCAATTCCATAAGCACCTACAAGATTCTTTGCCATAAGCCCTAATGCGGAATAGACGCAACGCAGAACGCCTTACCACGGCGCAAACCTTTCGCCGTGGCGAGACGACCCAACCACAGATCCAGCTGTTTCTGACACGCATCCACGGAAGCGCGACTCAAGGAACGCCCCCCAATGGAGTAACTCTGGGCTTCCAAAGCCTTTTCGAGCGCCGCCCGGGATTTGGCGACCATACTTTCACAGAGTTCGACAGGATACAGATTAGCCATAGCACCAAAATAGCCTTAATGCAATATTAAACGGCCTTTTTGGTAACACAATAATTTCAAGGCGTCATCCGCCCAAATCTTACTTTAACTTGAATTAACTTTTTATTTGCTTTTTTGGTTAATTTTGTTTATATTATGGATATGAAAAAGCAGAATGAAAAATTCTTTCCAAAAGGATCCATTTTTACTGAATGGGTGTTTTTCTGCGTTTACTGGGGTGTTTTTGCCATAATTTGGCACTTTGCAACGCAAATCGAAACAAACGTTCCAAACGTTTCCATTCTTCATGAAGCAAGAATTATTACACACTTTTTTGCAATTCTCTTCTACTGCTTTGGCGCATTACTGATATTAGGAAATTTACGAAGAACTACTTCGCGCTCTCCAGAGCCTTCCGATAAGCAGCCTCAAAGTCAGACTTGATGTACTTTTCGTAGAAGAACTTCACTATCTTCTGCCATCCCCATCTTGCCGGCACAACCACCTTCGGGTACAAGGCATACAACCATTCCAACTTCCGGGACCCAGCGATGTGACGGGCGATAAAACGCACTCCATCGGTGCGTTCCATCTCAAACGGGTGATATTTCGAGCTTTTGCGTGCCGACGGCCTGTTTTCTTCGTATCTACGGCCATTTCGTACCCTTGAACGGCGCTTGTTCTTTTCCGCATCTGCAAGCAATGCCGAAACGTAGTAACCCGGCTTGACAGAACCCTTTGACGTCAATCCCCCCTTCTCGGTAACGCCAGGACGAGGAACCGCCACGCCCTTTCCCGGCTTGGCGACCTTTTCCCCACCGTATTCCTGGCGTGCCATAAACGGTTTATCCAAGTAAATTCGAGCCGCTGGAACCTTCTTGTCTGCTTTGTCAATACGGATCAGGTTTGGCAATCCTTTCGAACGCATAGTAAACTTGCGCGGATAATCCTTGATTAGCGCACGGCGGGCCCGGAACGCATTGGCATTCACCGCTTCCTTCATCGCATACGGAAGCTGCTTCTCGCGAACATCGCGCACGCCCTTCAGCAGCTTATCGACATTGCACGTCACATGAAAATTCATCATAGTTTCACTCCTTGGCTCACCACAAAGCCTTTTCGGATAGGAATCTTCTTTGCCGGATTCCTGGTATAGCTCTTTCCGGAATCAGCCAACTTGTCAACATCTATCCCGACCAGGTTGATCGCCGCACGGGCATACACTCGACAGTCGAGCGGCTCGTTTCTATCATATATTTTTTCGTAGGAATAAGTCAAGAACCCGCGACTCATGTGTGACTTTTTCACTTCAGATTCGGCGAGCTGCTTGAAATGCTCCTGATTGTAGGCATCTTTCATCGGGAAATGGCAATATCCGGGGCCCGGTTTTTCGAACGTAAGCACATTGAAGAACCAGTCCTTGATTGTATCGGTACCAACAGTAATCAGCTTCGCATTCTCTGCAGAGGACTTTTTCGTGGATCCAGGGCGACTAATAACGGGCCGGTTAGGGCCACGCGCACCGATGCTGGCATAAATTCGCCGCCACTCCCGCTTTGCGCAGTATTTATACACGGCCGTAGTTTTGTGACCACCCGAGTCCACCAACGCTGCGGCCACATAGAGCGGCGTGCCGTCCGCCTTCACGTAGTGCGAATTGATCAGAATGTCGTCAAGAGTTTCCCACACGTCATCCTGGTTCGGGTTGCCCGGAATAATCATGTAGTCAATGCTCCAGCTTTCGAGCCCACGGCCCCACCCAACAATTTCACATTCCAGGCGGTCATCCTGCGTATCGACACCCGCAGTCAGGATTACCGCACCGTCGGGCACCTCGCAGCCGTATTCTTCGCGACGCAAGAACAATTCCGAGAAATCATGCCGGACCTGGTTTTCTTCATCCCAGGCACGGCCTTCCACGTTGTTGGTCCATACCTTAAGTTTTTGCGGGTCGCCCTTGGCTTCCAGGAATTCAGTCACGGCTTCTTCCCAAGAATACCACCCGAGCGGGCTATAGAATGCGCTCAAGTGATAGCTCGGGTAAGCTCCATTCGGATTCGTAGGCACCCACTGCCCCTGCGCCATCAGTTCAGTCTTTCGCCATTCCTGGTATTCGCCACCGCAATGCGGGCACTTCATGCGCACGGTATAAGGCAAATGATTGCCGTTCGCATCCTTGTCCCAAACCAGGTGCTTAAATTCCCAAACATGCAGTTCGCCACAGTGCGGGCACGGCACGTTGTAGTATCGCTGGTCGCCTGTCTCGAACTTCTTGGTGATGCGGCACTTGCCCTTGATGGTCGGCGTCGAGTTCCAGAAGCGCTTTCTGCGCGGAAAGTTTGTCGTTCTGCGTTTGACAAGGTCGCACGGGTCACCTTCGCCGTTGCAGTCTAGCGGCCAACCCGAGATTTCGTCACAAAGAACAACCTGTAGGGGCTTCGAGCGCAGCTGCGAAGCGGATCCACCTGAACCGAGAAAGAAGATGCCTCCCGGATACTCCTTGCAGCCGGCCGTGTCGCCCGTAAAATACTGGTCCATCTTCATCGCGGTAAATGTCGGAGCCAATCTTTGGCGTTCGAAATCTGCGGCGGCATCGTCAGTAGTCTGGTAAAGGCCAATCGGGCACGGGCTTTGCAGCATGTAGTAGAGAGCCGTGTTAATCATGCATTCCGTTCCGCCGATCTGCGAGCCTTTCATAAAGGCCACATCGCTGCAGGGGCTCTGCGGGCTAAGCATGTCCATGATTTCGACCAGGTAAGGCGTGCGGTCATTAGTCCACTTGCCCTTCGAAGCGGACGCCTCGCCCGCCAAGAGTCGGTTTTCTGCAGCCCACTGGCTGATAGTCTGATCTTTGGGTGGCGTGAGCCCCTGAATCAACCCGCCAAGGCAGAAACCCACGTTGCCTGTATAAGGCAGCGTGTTCTCGAATTTCTGCGCAACGGCAGTCGGTTCTGTCAGCTGTTCAGACATCAGTCTAAAAAGTTCTCCGGAGTGCGTCCGCTCAAGTCCTTGAGCACCGTAATCGATTCCTTGCGGATGATTTCGCCTATTTCGTGGTTAGAGTCCTTCATGGCCACGCGGAGCTTTTCAGCCTCGATTCCGGACATGCTTAACTGCTCCTGGATATGGCCAACAATCTTCGGAGCAAGCTGCACGTACATGTTCATGACCTTTTCCTGGATCATGGCTCCCATCTGGTAGGCCTTCAGGAACACCGTCTGCTTGTCGACAAGGCGACCTTCAAGTTCGTCGGCCTTGAATTTTGCCACTCTAGCGTTGTGGAACTCTTTTTCGGCTCTCGAAACTTCGAATTCCTGACGTTCCTGCATCACGGCCCCTAGATCGAGTCCCTGGACTGGAGCCGAAACGGGCTTTGGTGCCTGCGGATTCTCGTTGCCAAGGATGTGGGCCGTCGCCTGGGCATCGATGTTGTCGTAACCGGCAGCCATTTGCCCGCGTGTCGGTGTCGTAACCTTGCTACGGTCCTTCTTGAGCGTCCACTGCTGCGCCGAAACCACCTTGTGGTAGCACTTTTCGCCACGCGAATTACGGAAAGTGTCGAGCCGTCCCTTGGCGGTCGCCTTCGATACTGCCGCACCAGAGACACCGATCTGTTTGGCAAACTGGGCCCCTGTTTCAAGTTCTTCGTCCGTGTATGAATGTTGGTGGCGTTGGTAGTCCATTGTTAACCTCTAAACCAAGATTAACCGAAAACGCCGTTAAAGAGTTAATTTTGGTAACACGAAAAAATCACCCGGCAACCCGGGACCCCGTTAACCCACCCGAAAATCTCAAAAAGTTGGATTCAAAGTCGCGCGCGCCCCC
>WARP01000302.1_pt2 | contig 46285 bp, 39 predicted proteins | sample 4769151 | NCBI WGS metagenome assembly WARP01 (sample SAMN08893023, study PRJNA449175) | gut metagenome | isolation source: rumen sample fed with dry roughage | host: cow | place: India: Nagpur | collected 2016
CTTACAATTGCGCCTGTAGCCTTCACGGTTTTTACAATCTTATCTGCCGATTTGTCAACCAGCATATGATCGTAAGATTTCAGCTTTATTCTTATTTTTTGGCTCATTTCTGTTATATATTAACCAATTTATAATTCTGTTATTCGTCTGTATCGTCGTCAAACTTCTTGCCGCCTGCCTTTTCAATAACCTCTTTTGCAAGAGATGCAGGAAGCTCGGTGTAGTGCGAAAACTCCATAGTACTAGTTGCTCTTCCGGAAGAGAGGGTACGAAGTACAGTTACATAACCAAATTGCTCTGAAAGAGGAACTTTAGCTTTAACTATTCTTGCATTTCCTTTTGAGTCCATATTGGTGATTTGTCCCCTGCGCTTGTTAAGGTCGCCGATTACATCTCCCATATAGTCTTCCGGTGTAACAACCTCAAGTGACATGATAGGCTCCATTATATAAGGATTTGCTTTAGGACAAGATTTACGGAATGCTTGTCTTGCACAAATCTCAAATGAGAGCGAATCAGAGTCAACAGGGTGGAATGAACCATCTTTCAGTACAACTTTAATGGCAGGGACCTCATATCCGGCCAGTACACCATTTGACATTGCTGCCTTGAATCCCTTCTCAACGGATGGTATGTACTCTCTAGGTATGTTTCCTCCTTTCACTTCGTCAATAAACTGAAGTCCGGTAACACCCTCGTCAGCAGGTCCAATTTCAAATACAATATCTGCAAATTTACCTCTGCCGCCGGTCTGCTTCTTAAATACCTCCCTGTGAGATACAGCAGAGCGAATTGTCTCCTTGTAGTTCACCTGAGGTGCTCCCTGATTGATCTCAACATTGAATTCTCTTCTGAGACGGTCAACGATAATCTCAAGGTGAAGCTCACCCATTCCGCTGATTACGGTTTGTCCGGTATCGTGATCTGTTTTAACTGTAAATGTAGGATCCTCCTCTGAGAGCTTGCCAAGAGCAAGTCCCAGTTTATCAAGATCCTTCTGAGTCTTAGGCTCTACAGCCAGACCAATAACAGGATCAGGGAAGGTCATTGATTCAAGTACTATAGGACGGTTTTCAACGCAAACGGTATCACCTGTGCGAAGATCCTTGAAACCTACAGCTGCGCAAATATCACCCGCTTCAACAAACTCAATTGAGTTCTGTTTATTTGAGTGCATTTGATAAAGTCTTGCAACACGCTCTTTTTTATCAGAGCGAGTGTTCTGGATATAAGAGCCGGCTTCCAGTTTACCTGAATAGGCTCTTATAAACGCTAACCTTCCAACATATGGATCGGTTGCAATTTTAAAGACTAGTCCGCAGAATGGTTCGTTTATATTAGGCTTGCGAATCTCCTCATTTCCTGTGTCAGGATTGACGCCCCTAATGGCATCAATATCCAGCGGAGATGGAAGATAGCGCATAATAGCATCCAGGAGGAACTGTACCCCTTTATTTTTGAAAGATGAGCCGCAAAGCGTAGGAACAACAGCCATGTTAATAGTTGCTTTCCTGAGTGCTTCAACAATCTCATCTTCAGAAATAGAATTGGGATCTTCAAAAAATTTCTCAAGCAGCGCATCGTTAAATTCTGCTACTGACTCAACAAGTTTTCCTCTCCACTCGTCAACCTCAGCAACCATTGAGGCCGGAACCTCTTTGATTTCATAGTTAACAAGATCTTTGCTATCTGAATTATAATAATAAGCTTTGTTGGAAATAAGGTCAATAATACCTTCAAATTTCTCTTCCGCTCCAATAGGGAGAACAATAGGAACAGCGTGAGCACCAAGCTTGTCGTTCATCTCTTCGATAACGGCAAGAAAGTCTGCACCAACACGGTCCATCTTGTTTACATAAGCGAGTTTGGGAACTTTGTACTTATCGGCCTGACGCCATACTGTCTCAGATTGAGGCTGAACACGGCCAACTGCGCAAAATGTTGCAACAGTTCCGTCCAGAACTCTGAGTGAACGCTCCACCTCCACTGTAAAGTCTACGTGGCCGGGAGTGTCAATAAGGTTAATCTGATACTGATTTCCGTTATAGTTCCAAAAAGCTGTAGTTGCAGCAGAGGTAATTGTTATTCCTCTCTCCTGCTCCTGAACCATCCAGTCCATTGTTGCGGCACCTTCGTGAACTTCACCTAACTTATGGGTTTTACCCGTATAGTACAGGATTCGTTCAGAAGTAGTAGTCTTACCGGCATCAATGTGTGCCATGATGCCGATATTTCTTGTGTATTTTAAATCTCTTGCCATCTATTCTTTCTAATCTCTCTAAAAACGGAAGTGTGCAAATGCCTTGTTGGCCTCAGCCATTTTATGCATATCCTCTTTTCTTTTATAAGCACCACCTTCGTTGTTGTAAGCGGCTAGCACCTCAGCAGCCAGCTTCTCGGCCATTGAATGAGCAGAGCGTTTGCGTGAGTAAAGAATCATATTCTTGATTGAGAGCGAAATCTTCCTTTCAGGACGCACCTCTGTTGGAACCTGGAAGTTTGCACCACCCACTCTTCGGCTCTTCACCTCAACTTGTGGAGTAATGTTCTCTAATGCTCTTTTCCAGATTTCCAGCGGAGCCTTGTCAGAATCTTTCATCTTCTCGCCAATGATATCCATAGCATCATAGAAAATGCTATAGGCAATACTCTTCTTCCCCTGGTACATTAGGTTATTCACGAATTGTGTCACCAACACGTCGTGAAACTTGGGATCAGGAAGCAGAATCCTCTTTTTAGGCTTCGTTTTTCTCATTTGTTTCTCTTAATAATTTTTAGTTTTACTTTTTCTTAGCCGGAGCTGCTGCACCTTTTTTAGGTCTCTTAGCACCGTAGAGCGAACGCCCTTGTTTGCGCCCCTCAACACCAGCTGTGTCAAGAGCACCACGAAGAATGTGGTAGCGTACGCCCGGAAGGTCTTTTACACGACCGCCGCGAACGAGCACGATAGAGTGCTCCTGGAGGTTGTGACCTTCTCCCGGGATGTATGCGTTGACCTCCTTCTGGTTTGTCAAGCGAACACGGGCAACTTTTCGCATAGCCGAGTTAGGTTTCTTAGGTGTAGTAGTGTAAACACGCACACAAACACCACGCCTTTGAGGGCATGAGTCAAGCGCTCTTGATTTACTTTGCTCCACCAGAACCGTACGACCCTTGCGTACTAATTGTTGAATTGTTGGCATAATTAATTGTTAATCTTTACTTTATGTAATTACGTTATATAAAACGGGTTGCAAAGATACGCTTTCTTTTCCTAACTACAAACAACTTATTAACATTTTTAGAGTAAAAAAAGGGTTATATTTGCTAGATAAACAATTATCAAGCTATGAAAATTTCACAAAAATCTGCTGCCTACATCGCGCAGGAGGAGAAGTACGGAGCTCATAACTACCATCCGCTGGAGGTGGTACTCTCCAGAGGAGAAGGTCCCTTTGTGTGGGATGTAGACGGAAAGCGTTATTATGACTTTTTATCGGCTTATTCAGCTGTAAATCAAGGTCACTGCCATCCTAAAATTGTTGGAGCCTTAAAAGATCAGGCAGAAAAAATTTGTCTTACATCAAGAGCCTTTTTTAATGACTGCCTTGGACCATATGAAGAGTATATTCATAATTACTTTGGATATGACAAAGTATTGCCAATGAACTCAGGTGCAGAGGCAGTTGAGACTGCACTGAAACTTGCAAGAAGGTGGGGGTATGTAAAAAAGGGAATTGCAGACAATCAGGCATTAATAGTAGGATGTGAAGGAAATTTTCACGGGAGGACAATCAGTATTGTATCACTATCTACAGATCCGGATTCATATTCTCAGTATGGTCCATATACTCCGGGGTTGATTAAAATTCCATACAACAATGTTGCTGCGCTGGAGGAGGTACTGGAGAAAAATTCAAAAAATATTGCCGCTTTTATGCTTGAACCTATACAGGGAGAGGCAGGAGTATTTGTACCGGATGAGGGATATCTAAAAAAATGTTTTGATCTGTGTAAGAAACATAATGTTCTTTTTATTGCCGATGAGGTGCAGACAGGTATTGCCAGAACAGGGAAAATGCTTTGTTGTGACCATGAAGGCATCAGACCTGATATGGTAATTCTGGGTAAGGCAATTTCCGGAGGAGTTCTTCCGGTATCGGCTGTACTTGCTGATGACGAAATAATGCTGACAATTAAACCGGGAGAGCACGGATCTACATTTGGCGGTTTCCCGCTGGCTTGTCGCGTTGCAATGGCAGCACTGGAAGTGGTAAAAGAGGAGAATCTGGTGGAGAGAGCAGAATATCTTGGCAAAATATTCAGAGAGGAGATGTGCAGAGTTGATTCACCTTTCATTGAACTTGTAAGAGGTAAAGGTTTGCTCAATGCCATAGTTATCAGGCCTCATGACGGAAAAGAGGCTATGGATGTCTGCAAGAAGATGGCCGAGAAGGGGGTAATTGCCAAGCCTACCCACAGACATATAATCCGGTTTGCACCTCCGCTTGTAATATCAGAGGAGCAGCTCAGGGATGCAATAAAAATAATTATCTCTTCAATTAAGGAACTGGAATAATATTTATGTATATGCAATCTACTTCCAAGGTCCTTATGGTAAGACCAGTAAGGTTTGGTTTTAACGAACAGACGGCCGGAAACAACTCTTTTCAGAAGAGGGGTTATGAGCTGAGTGCCCAGGATATGGCTCTGGAAGAGTTTGACAATTTTGTCTCACTCCTCAGGGCAAACAATGTGGAGGTTGTGGTAGTGGAGGATACCCCTGAGCCACATACTCCCGACTCAATATTTCCTAATAACTGGTTCTCCACTCATGCCTCCGGAGAGCTTGTACTGTACCCAATGTGTGCTCCAAACAGAAGGCTTGAGAGGAAGGAGAGCGTTTTAAATGTGATTAAAGAGATAGGAGAGAGGGGGAAGATGAGACGAATAGTTGATCTGACCCACTGGGAGAGTGAGAATTTATTTCTTGAGGGTACAGGAAGTCTTATTTTTGACAGAAAAAACAGGATTGTATTTGCTTGCAGGTCGCCAAGATGTGATATAGCTGTACTTGAAGATTTGTGTGAAAAGCTTGATTACGAATTTTTGGATTTTGGAGCATATGACAGAGATGGCAAGCCAATTTATCACACTAATGTAATGATGTGTGTTGGCGATAAATTTGTCGTAGCTTGTCTTGATTCGATAAAAAACATTGATGAAAGGACTGAGTTTATATCTTTTGTAGAAGATTGTGACAAAGAGCTGATTGAAATTTCAATTGATCAGATGGAACAATTTGCCGGAAATATGCTTCAGCTTAGGAGTACAGGCGGGGAACCACTATTGATTATGTCTGCGACAGCCAAAAGAGCACTAACTACAGACCAGCTTGAGAGTCTTATGTCATACTGCAAGATTATTTCTCCTGAACTAGAGTCAATTGAAACTAACGGAGGGGGCTCTGCTCGCTGTATGCTTGCAGAAATATTCTTTTAGATATTATTAAGATTAATTGTCATCCTCTTTCAGATAACCTCCCCGGTATGCAGCCAGCAGCCGGGTAAGGTCTTCTATTTGACGCTTAAGTTCAGCTCCTATATCGGTATCCCTTACAAGTCGTCTTTTATTACTGAACTCAAGAACAGTTGTTTCAGAGATTATGTCGTGCCCATCCTCTATGGCCTTTCTGGTAGATTCAAACGGTTCATGCTGAACCAGAGATAAACCATGAGAATTATAAATCAAAGTAAAACCGGCAATACCTGTTTCAGGTTGATATGCCTTGGAATACCCACCATCAATGACCAGTAATTTTCCTCCTGCTTTGATTGGAGATTCTCCTTTTGCCGTTTTAACAGGAATATGACCATTAATAATGTGTGAAACCTCGTCAGTTATGCCGAATTCTCTTAAAATTGCCTCACATACATCCCTGTTGTTTTTGAGATTGTAGTAGTGCCCTTTGTTCTCCTTGTGAGTCTCTTTCTCTGAAATGAAGTACCTCTCAAATGTTGTCATCCTGTCTTTATCAAATGGAGGTGATGATGGTCCGCACCATAGATACCAAACGAAGTCAGTTGCGAAGAGTTTTTCTCTCTTCTTCTTCTCTTCAAAATATGCTTGTCTGACAATTTGGTCTATTTTGTCAAACAGGGCTTTCCCTGAATATTCTGCACCTTTTATTTTAACTTTTTTAAAAGTGCCATCTTCGTTAAGGGGGACAGATCCGTGATAAAGTAGATTGGAGTTTTTGACCAGATATAGAGAACCGTTAGCATATATGCATCTCATATGTTTACGGAGTTTCTCGCTGTTTGAGAAATAGTGTTTCATCGTCTCAACAACCTCCTTCTCATCTTCAGTCAGCTTGTATGGGTTTTTAGGATCTATTGTAGGTAAAAATGTGTCTCTTAATAAATACTCTTTCCCGTTTATATCAATTGTTCCTCTTTCAAAATTAATTTTATGAAGAAGCCTTCTGTCATCCATTTTAAACTCAGGATTTCTCTCAATTAGCTGACCTTCAAGTTTAAACTGGATGATTGAGATTGCTTTATGCATTTGAGAAATTAGTTTAACATGCTTTTGTTTAACCGGCTCATCATCCCTGGCTTTTGGTTTAAAGAGAAGACACTGATCCTCTCCATATGTTTCAAGAGCAAAAGTTGCAAGAGGTAACAGATTAATTCCATATCCATCCTCTAATGTAGAGAGGTTTCCGTATCTAAGGCTAATTCTCAGCACATTTGCCATACACGCTTCGCTGCCAGCTGCAGCCCCCATCCAGACAATATCATGATTGCCCCATTGAATATCAAAATTATGATAGTCGCACAGAAGATCCATAATGATGTGTGCTCCCGGCCCTCTGTCATAAATGTCGCCCACTATGTGAAGATGGTCTATTGTAAGGCGTTGAATTATCTTGCTCATTGCAATTATAAACTGTTCTGCCCGTCCGGTTGATACAATAGTAGTGATTATTGCGTGAACATAATCTTGTTTATTTGGATCTGTTTTGAATTCATGTAATAACTCTTGAATAATATAGGAGAACTCCTCAGGCAATGCCTTCCTTACTTTTGATCTGGTGTATTTTGAAGAGACATTGCTCAGCACACTGAGTAGCTGCAGAAGCACCATTTTATACCAGTCGTTTATATCTTTCTCCCTTGCCTGAATAACCTTAAGCTTTTCAGCCGGATAGTAAATCAGAGTACACAATTCTCTCTTTTCCCACTCTCTCAGGCGGTGCCCGAATATATCCTCCACCTTCTTCCTTATAACTCCTGAGGCATTTTTAAGTACATGCTGAAAGGATTCGTGCTCACCATGGATATCGGTAAGAAAATGCTCGGTTCCTTTTGGCAAATTCATAATTGCTTCAAGGTTAATTATTTCAGTGCTTGCAGCTGATATTGTCGGAAAACTTTTTGAAAGGAGCTGCAGATACTTTAAATCCTTCATTATAACTAATTGTTTAAGTTGGTATACCTCTCTATTGAATTAAGGAGCATTGATGCTTTTACCGGTTTTGTGAGAACATCATTGCACCCGGCACTCTTTGCCTCAAGCTGATCAGATTCAAATGCGTTTGCAGTCAGTGCAATAATTGGGATAGAACTGTTTTTTCCCCGAATGTATCTGGTTGCTTCAAGACCATTCATCACTGGCATCTTAATATCCATTAGAATTATATCCGGATTGAATGTCTGAAATATTTCAGTGGCCTCTTTTCCATTTACAGCCCTGGCTATATCATATCTTTTGGATAGGATGATGTCAATCAGCATAAAGTTACTGTCCAAATCTTCTGCGATAAGGACTCTCTTTTTCTCTGCGGATTCGTGCGGTGTTTCAACCGGTGAAGATGCCGGCTCAGGCTTTTCAGCCGGTATTTTATTGATGTTTATATCTGCAGGGATAGTAAAGCATACTCGAGTGCCTTCACCCTCTGTTGATGTAATTGAAATTCTGCCGCCAAGTTTCTCAACAATTGCTTTGCATATAGGTAACCCAAGTCCTGTCCCGGGTGCAAATTCGTCAGTTTTATAAAATCTGCTGAACACCTTTTCTATTGCATTGGCAGGAATACCTTTTCCGGTGTCCCTGACAAAAATTTCAACCTCATTTATGTTGCAGAGAAAACCTACTGTAATACTCCCTGACTCCGTAAACTTAATTGAATTGTTTAGCAAATTGGTGATTACCTGTCTGTTTCTTACCGAGTCTGAGTATACAATTTTTGGACTTTCCGGGATCTCAGTAATAATTTCTATTCCCTCTTTTATTGACAACTTGCTTGTTTCTGTTATTTCAATTATCTGTGAGGCCAGGTCAAACTCAGATAGTTCAAATTTCAGGCTGTTGGATTCAATTCTTGAAATATCCAGTATATCGTTTATCAAAGTCATAAGAGACTTAGAATTACTATTAATAATTGATGCAAACTCACTCTTTTCGTCATCTGTGTATGAGTTGTCTGTAATAAGATTTGCAAAACCAACTATTCCGTTGAGTGGAGTTCTGATTTCGTGACTCATGTTTGAAAGGAATGAGCTTTTAAGCCTGTCACTCTCCTCCGCCTTTAATTTTGCCTGAAGAAGTTCACTCTCCCTCATCTTTATCTCCTGAATATTTATATCCATTCCGTAGAGAAAGCGCGCATCATTTACCTTATTTGTCTCAGATGAAAGAGAGTAAATTACACCTCTTCTCTCCCACCACTCCCATGAGTTGTCATTATTAACAGCCATCCGGTACTCTACACTAAAGCTTTTAGCTTTGCTAACCATTAATTTGTCATATGACAGCGAAAGTCTGTCTCTGTCTTCCGGATGCACATACTCCAGAAAATGTTTGTGAGTTCTGAATTGGATGTTCCAGTTTTTAAATATATTTTCTCTGTTTTCAACTATGGTAAACTGTTTTGTGGATGTATTATAGAACCAGATGAAGGCTTTTGCAGATTCAACGGCCAGGCTCAGGTATCTTTTTTGTTTATAAAGCTCCGTTACATCTCTCATAACAAGTACAATCTGACTAACCTCTCCGGATGTGTTGAGTACGGGAGAAATGTTTCCGGCAATAAATCTTGACTCCCTTTCATGATAATCTATTCTGGTATGTTCCGGAATAGGGAGAGATTTTTTCTGGCTTAATGCCTCTTTTAGAAGGGCATGAACACACTCAGAACTTCCAGGCTGACTAGTTGAGTAAACCTCGTGAAATTTCTTTCCGGAAAGAGTCTTTCTTGTTTCAGAAAGTAAAGCAGCTGCATCATTTGCATATAATATTGTAAGATCCGGGGCAAATGATATAACCCCCTCCTCCATAACAGAAAAGGTATTATTCAGTAACTCTCTTCTGGATATATTTTCTGATGTGAGCCTTATGAGCTCTTTATTTAGATTTCTATGCCTGAAGTGGTAGACAGCAAACACCATAAATGATGTTATAAGAAGTAATATAAAAGCCATAAACAGCTGAACTTCGGTCCTGAAGTCATCAAAAATACTTGGGGGCTTATTTATTATTGTAGCCTGTTTTGAAAACCTTTTAGTTGATATGTTCCACTTCTTTAATTCATTGAAATCTAACTGAAGCTGGTATGTTTTTAATGTATCGTTAATAACGATTCCGGGATTTTCCAGTAACTTTATTGATGCCTCTGCAGCTTTATATCCGTGATCCCAGCTTGAAACGCTGTATCCTCCAATTACACCTGTGCCAGTGAGGAGGTTTTGAATTCCCAGAATTGGGATAGTGTTAATTTTTGGCAGAAATGGATGTAAGTAATTATTGTATGAGTAGTTTCCTTTGTTGTCCATTACCCAGCTTGACAGAATAGCAAATGATTTTAAGGGCATCGAGTTAATTCTCTTGGTAAAATCCTCGAAATTATCTCCCCTTGGAGAGAAGAATGTAAAGTGAAACTTCTCCTTGTCAGGCATTGATGCTATTACTCTTTTTGCATATTCAGCCTCGAGCGAGCCGTATGGGCTGTTGTCGGTAATTATTAAGATATTTTTGGAATCAGGAAAGAGTGAAGAGCCAAACTCTATGTTCTCCGCTATTGGTAAGGATGTCTGTAAATAGGAGATCCCTCTGACAGGTTTATAGTCTGCATCAAGCAATTTAATGCATAATATTTTTTGTTTTTGTTCAGGTGATAATTCTAACGATAAAAGAACCTCCAGTGCTTCACTATCGGTAGCAATGATTAAGTCCGGTAAATTATTCTGATATGCATTCCACGCTGTTTTAATTGAACGGATCATATCAGACTTTGTCCTGTCCCCCTCTGAATTTATAAACAGATTGGAGATTCTTGTGTTTGTTTTATTATTTGAGTGGTATGTGGAAAAACCTGTATGAAACTCTCTTATTCTCTCATTGTTTCTCTCTTTTGAGTAAACAAGCATAACCCTCTTCCCTCTCTCCTGAGCAAATAAATTAGTTGAACCCCAAAAAATAATCAGGACAAAAAATGTATTAAGAAATTTTTTGAAAAGCATATTATTGGAGAGTATGATTTAATTGCTACCAAAGTTAGTAAATTATTCCTGCCAAATTGCTAAATTTGTTAGTAAGCAAATAATTAATAATTAAACATAGAAGCGATGAAATTTGTATTGCCCGAGCTTGCCTATAGGGCAGCAGAATTAGAGCCTGCAGTAAGTGCAAGGACTATTGAATTCCATTATGGTAAACACCATCAGACCTATGTAAATAACCTCAACAACCTCATTGCCGGAACTGAGTTTGAGTCAATGGGACTGGAAGAGATTATAAAAAAATCAGATGGCGCTATTTTTAATAACGCCGCCCAGGTGTGGAATCATACATTTTATTTTAATTGTTTTACCCCGGGAGGCAACGGAGTCCCATCGGAAGAGTTGCTGGAGGCAATCCACGAAAGTTGGGGTAGTTTTGATGATTTTAAAAAGGAGTTTAGTGCTGCAGCTTTATCTGTTTTTGGATCAGGATGGGCATGGCTGGTTAAGAATAAGGAGGGAAAACTATCCATAATTAAAGAGAGCAATGCCGGAACACCTCTTACAAAAGGCATGGAGCCTCTGCTGGTAATAGATGTATGGGAGCATGCATACTACCTCGATTATCAAAACAGAAGAGCTGATTATATTGCAGCCCTTATGCAGATAGTTGACTGGGATGCCGTTTCATCCAGATATTAGTTTTCCAAAGACCTCTTTTCCAGACATAACGGTCATCATTACGCTTCTGATAATAAGATGGGCAGAGTACGCCAGGTATAAAGCCTGGATACCCGCAAATCTTTCGGTTGCGTAGAAGACAATAAAAAACGCGGCAGCAGATATTATCATAGTATTTCTGATTGCCGATGAGGCTGTTGCGCCTATATATATGCCGTCCCACATAAATGCAACACAACTTATTACAGGGACTAACAGAAGCCATGGCATAAAAGGGGAGGCGGCTTCAATTACCTCTCTGTTATTTGTCAGCAGGCCGAATATCGTTTCGCCTGCAGCCATATATGCTACTGTAGAGACTGCTGCAATAACAAAGGTCCACAGAAATAAGAGCCTTACGGCTCTCTTAAGGGAGTGGATATCTCTTGCGCCAATATATCGGCCCGCAAGAGCCTCGCCGGCATAGGCAAATCCATCAACCAGGTAAGAGTAAAGAAGCATAAGTTTCATCATAATTGTACTAACGGCAAGTAGCTCCTCTCCGTACCTGGCAGAGAGAGCGGTAAATCCTGAGTAAACGAGTAAAAGAGAGGCAGAGCGGAGAAAAAGATTACCGTTGAGAACGAAGAACTCCTTCATCTCTTTAATTTTCAGGGAAGCCCTGATATTTATGTATTTGAATAATTTTTTATAATAGTTGTTCATAAGGAAGATTGCAGACCCCAGTCCTATGTACTGAGCAGTAACAGTTCCAAGTGCAATTCCGGCAATTCCCATCTTCATTGGGAATGCAAATAGAATACTGAGCAGAATATTTGATATATTTACTATTATATCAGTAATCATTGGACTAACCGTATTCTGCATTCCAATGAACCACCCCTTAAAGGAGAATAGAGTTAAAGTGGCAGGTGCTGCCCATATTCTTATAAAGAAATACTCCCGTGCCATCTGCTCAACAACAGGAGTTGTATCCAGTACAGCGAATGCTCCAACAATATAAATATATTGAATTGCAAGCAGAAACAGTGCTGCTATTAAAGCAGTTCCCAAAGACTGAACAAGGACATTTATACTCTCCCTGAAATCCCTCCTTCCATATGCCTGAGCAGCCTTCCCACCTGTGCCTACCCGCAGGAAACCGAGATTCCAGTATAGCAAGTCAAAGAGCATTGTGCCAATAGCTATACCCCCAATTGCTGCTGCATCACCAAGCCTGCCGGCAATAGCCAGGTCTGCCATTCCAACCAGCGGTACTGTAATATTTGCAAGGATGCTGGGCCCAGCAAGCTTAAGTATCTTATTGTTCATAAATTACCTGTATTTCTCCTCATCTTCAAGCATTCCCAGATATGATATATATCTCTCAGCAGAAATTTCTCCATTTTCAACAGCCTCTTTTATCCGGCAACCTGGTTCATGAGTATGGGTACAGGGGGTAAACCTGCACTCTTCGTAGAGGCGAAGCATCTCAGGGAAATAGTGACTGAGTTCCTCCTTGTTCATTTCAACAAGACCGAACCCTCTAATCCCAGGAGTATCAATTATGAAGCCTCCGGAAGAGAGAGGGTGCATCTCATAAAAGGTTGTGGTATGCTTTCCCTGGAGATGATAGTCTGAAATATCAGCTGTCTTAAGAATAAGATTTGGATCCATTGCGTGAATAAGAGAGGATTTACCAACTCCTGACTGACCTGAAAAGAGAGAGACTCTCCCGTTACACTCATCTCTTAATATATCAATATTCAGCCCTGTTTTGGATGAGACCTCAATAATTTCATATCCGGCATTCTGGTATATCTCTTTGAAGCTGTTGAGTGTTTCAACAGACTCGCTTTGAATAAGGTCTCTTTTGTTGAGAACAATTTTTACAGGGATTCTGTAAGCTTCACAAGTGACAAGAAAGCGGTCTATGAAAACCGGTTTAACTTCAGGAAAGTTAATAGTTGTTACCAGGTATGCCATATCAATATTTGAGGCAATTATGTGCGATTCTCTGGATAGATTTGTAGATTTTCTAATTATGTAGTTTCTCCTTGCTTCTACTGAAACAATAGCACCTTTTCCTCTCTCTTCCTGTTCATAATTGACGATATCTCCCACTGAAATAGGGTTTGTAGTCTTTGACCCTTTCATGCGAAGCCTCCCACGGACCACGCACTCAACCGGCTCCCACAGAGGCAGGGGGCTTACCAGATAATGACTTCCGGTATGCTTAACAACAGTTGCTCTTTTTGTTTCACTTTTTTCCACGGCTGCGAAGATACAAAATTGTGTAAAAAAGGATTAACTTCGCGCCGTATTTAAAAAGAGACTATAATGTTGACAGTGTCTGAAATTGAAAATGTAGTTGAAAAAAGCTTGAGGTCTCTTGATTGGAAAATGCAGCCTCAGGAGCTGTACGAACCGATTGAGTATTTAATTTCAATTGGAGGTAAGAGGCTTAGACCAAGGCTTGCAATTCTGTGTTATAACCTGTTTTCTGACAAAATTGACAGATCAATAATATATCCGGCAATAGGTCTTGAAGTTTTTCACGGATTTACCCTTATACACGATGATATAATGGATGGGGCCGATTTGAGAAGAAATCAGCCAACAGTCCACAAAAAATGGGATAATAATATTGCAATTCTTTCAGGAGATGTAATGTGTATCAAGTCCTATCAGATGATTGCAAATGCTCCGGACGGATGTCTAAGGGAGGTCCTTGATATATTCTCAGATACCGCCGCTAAAGTATGCGAAGGTCAGCAGTATGATATGAATTATGAATGCGAACCATTTATAACTATTGAGGATTATATTCAGATGATAGGCCTTAAGACTGCCGTCCTTATTGCCTGCTCGGCAAAGATAGGAGCCCTTATTGGAGGAGCAGGCAAAGAGACCTCTCAGGCTCTGTATAATTATGGATATAAACTTGGTCTTGCATTCCAGATTAAGGATGATCTGCTTGACAGTTTTGGCGAGACAGCGGTCTTTGGAAAAAATATTGGTGGCGATATAATGAACAATAAAAAGACCTGGTTGCTGGTTGAAAGTTTCAAAAGGGCAGCAGGGGAGGATAGAGTAGAGCTGGATTATCTATTAAGAGGCAAAGAGATTAAGAGGGAGGAGAAGATACCGGCTATGCAAAATCTATTCAGAAGGATTGGTATTGTAGCCGATGCAGAGAAGGAAATTGAGAGACTACATGCTGAGGCTTGGGATATTCTTGTTGGAGCGGGTCTTGATAAAAGACAACTTGAGCAGCTTTCAGAATTTGCAAACATACTTCTGAACAGAGAGAGGTAAAAATCTGTTATTGTTTTATGAGACCTTCCGATATAGAGATAATGGCTCCGGCCGGAAATTTTGAGAGTTTGCACGCAGCAATTCAGGGTGGAGCTGATTCAGTGTACTTTGGTGTGGGAAATCTTAATATGAGATCGCATTCAGCGAATAACTTCTCATCAGATTCACTTAAAGAGATAGTAGATATATGTAAAAGGGCAGGGGTTAAATCCTATCTGACACTAAATATAGTTATTTACGACGAGGACATACCCTCTATGAGGGAGGCTGTTGACAGAGCTGCAGAGGCAGGAGTTTCGGCAATTATTGCCTCTGATATGGCGGTAATCTTATATGCAAGAGAGAGAGGGCTGGAGGTGCATATATCAACTCAGCTTAATGTTTCAAATATTCTAAGTTTAAAGTACCACTCTCAGTTTGCTGATGTGGTAGTTCTTGCCAGAGAACTTAATTTGCATCAGGTTAAGGAGATTTATCAAATCATTGAAAGAGAGCAGATAAAGGGCCCTTCCGGAGAGCTTGTCAAACTTGAGCTCTTTTGTCATGGAGCGCTCTGTATGGCTGTCTCAGGAAAATGTTATCTGAGCCTGCACGAGTATAATGCATCTGCTAACAGAGGGAGTTGCTATCAGATTTGCAGAAGATCATACGAGGTTAAGGACAAGGAGACTGGCAACACACTTGAGGTGGATAATAAGTACATAATGTCACCAAAAGATCTCTCTACTATACTATTTGTTGATAAAATGATTGATTCGGGTATACGAGTCTTTAAGATAGAGGGCAGAGCAAGGGCTCCCGAGTATGTGAAACGGGTAACATCTGCTTACAGGGAGGCTGCTGATGCAGTATGCGAAGGAAGGTATACCCCTGAACTTGCAAAAGAGCTTGAAACAAGAGTCTCTGAGGTGTTCAACAGAGGATTTTGGGATGGCTACTATCAGGGTGCAAAGTTGGGGCAATGGTCTGATGTTTATGGAAATAAGGCCACTAGAAAGAAAACATATGTGGGAAAGGTGACAAATTTCTTCTCAAACCTATCGGTGGCAGAGGTATTGATTGAAACGGGAGAATTAAGAACAGGTGATGAAGTATTGATAATCGGCCCCTCAACCGGAGTAATGGAGCACAAAATTGAGGAGATAAGAACGAATCTTGAGTCTGTTGAGATTGCTGTAAAGGGAGAGTATTGTTCACTGCCACTCCCTGCCGGTGTCAAGTTAAGACGATCTGACAAAATTTACCTGTGGAGATAAGAGATAAAGATATTTTTACAGGTGAAAGACTCCCTGCTATGATGGTGGAGTTTCTGAGGGAGCATCATGTTATGACTGTCGCAGTTTCTGCTGCTGATGATATTTGGTGCTCTCATGCCTTTTATGTATTTCTTGAAGATGAGAATGCATTTTTAATAATCTCTGAAGAGAAGACAAGGCATATAAAAATAGCAAGAAAAAATCCTGTTGTTTCCGGTGGGGTTGCTTTGGAAACTAAAAAAATAGGGGAGATCAGGGGGTTTCAGTTCAAAGCAATAATGGAGCAATGTGATGATTCTATTTTTGGAAAATATAAACTATCTTATCTAAAAAGGTTTCCCTATGCAATCTTAAAAGGGGGTGATCTTTGGCTTCTGCGGATTACAGAAGCCAAGTTCACCGATAACAGACTGGGCTTTGGTAAAAAGCTAAGATTTATAAACGAAAAGCTCTCTTGATATCCTCAACGGCATCAAGTTTCTCCCACGCAAAAAACTCAACTTTTTTAACTACGGATTTCCCGTTTTCAACTAACTCAATCTCCTTTGTAAAAGGGTCTCTTCCCATATGACCATAAGCGGCAGTCATCTCATATATTGGATATTTTAGCTGTAGCCTTTCAATAATTTTGGCAGGCCTGAGATCAAAAACATCCTGTATAACAAGAGCTATTTCTCCGTCTGTAAGTCCACCCGCTGCAGTTCCGAATGTGTTTACAAAAACACTTACCGGTTTTGCAACTCCAATGGCATAAGCTAGCTGAACCAGGGCCTCTTTGGCAACACCGGCAGCTACAAGATTTTTTGCTATATGTCTGGCAGCATATGCTGCTGATCTGTCAACCTTGCTCGGGTCCTTTCCGGAGAATGCTCCTCCTCCGTGGGCTCCTTTTCCGCCGTAAGTATCTACAATGATTTTTCTGCCGGTCAGTCCGGTATCTCCGTGGGGCCCTCCAATAACAAATTTTCCTGTAGGATTAACATGAAGGATATTATCTCCTTTGAACAACTTCTGGGTATATTCAGGCAATCTTCCAATCAGCCTTGGGATCAGAATTCTCCTTACATCCTCCTTGATTTTTGCCTGCATTACTGAATCTTCTGCAAATTCATCGTGCTGGGTGGAGATAACAATTGTGTGAACTCTTACAGGATTGTTGTTGTCATCGTACTCAATTGTAAACTGAGACTTTGAATCGGGTCTGAGATAGGTCATCTCTTTTCCCTCTCTTCTGATTTTTGCCAGCTCCAGAAGCGCTATATGTGAAAGGGTTAATGGGAGGGGCATAAGCTCCTCAGTGTCAGTGCAGGCATAGCCGAACATCATCCCCTGATCACCTGCTCCCTGCTCTTCCGGTACTGCAACATCAACACCTCTGTTGATGTCAGGCGATTGTTCGTGTATTGCAGAGAGAATTCCGCATGAATTCCCGTCAAACATGTATTCGGCCTTTGTATAACCAATTCTGTTTATTACCCTTCTGGCTATTTGCTGGATGTCCACATAGGCAGTTGAGTTAACCTCACCCCCTATCACCACAAGTCCTGTACTTACGAAAGTTTCGCAGGCAACTTTTGAATTGCTGTCCTGCCTGATGAATTCGTCAAGAATAGCATCTGATATCTGATCCGCCACTTTATCCGGATGACCTTCAGATACCGATTCTGATGTAAATAGATATGACATTGTCTTAAAGAATTAAAAATATAATTAATTAAACATTTCCGGAGGGAAAGAGTTCTTGAATACGCGAAATGCTTTGAAAAAAAGAAAACTCAGAGAATTTTAGCATTTTTTCGTGTGGTTGCAAGCAATCAAATCTCTCCACAATAATTTTGTGCAAATGTATGTAATTTTTGTTAATAAAAAATGGTTACGATAATGTTAAATATTTCAAAATAATTGTCATTTTTACTTATGATTTACCTATTTTTGCGACACAAAACTTAACAATTTTTATAAATACCTATGAAACAAACACTTAAGAAATTTATCATGGCGGCCATGAGTCTGTTTGTTGCCTTTGCAGCTTTTGCACAGGTAACTACATCCTCTATGAGCGGAAGAATTTCCGAGGCCGACGGAAGACCGGTAGTGGGAGCTACTGTGGTTGCCGTTCATACCCCTTCAGGCACACAGTACTATTCAATTACTGATAACGCCGGTAACTACCGCATTCAGAATATGCGTGTTGGTGGCCCTTACGAAGTAGAGGTTACTTTCCTTGGCTTCGGTTCTGTTAAGAGTGGAAACATTGTACTAAGACTAGGTGAAAACTTTGTTCAGAATGCAGTTCTTACTGAAGAGGCTGTTAGTCTGAGCGAGGTAGTTATCTCAGCCGGAATCAATCCAATTCTTAACAGCGACAGAACAGGTGCTTCCATGAATATAAGCACAAGAGAGATCAACACACTTCCTTCAATAAGCAGAAGTATTACAGACTTTACAAAACTGACCCCTCAGGCTAACGGAACATCGTTTGCAGGTCGTGATGGTCGTTTTAATACTGTGACTATTGACGGTGCTGCTTTCAATAACAACTTTGGTTTATCAAGCAATGCCCTTCCGGGTGGTTCCGCTCAGCCTGTATCACTTGATGCTATTGCCGAGGTTTCCGTTAACATTGCCCCTTATGATGTTCGCCAGTCTCAGTTTACCGGAGCTGCAATTAATGCAGTAACAAAATCTGGAGACAACAACTGGAAGGCCTCTGTTTATAGCTACCTCAGACCAAAATCATTTACAGGAGAGATGGTTGGTGATGCTATAGTTAAAGGTGCGCGTGAGAGAGAATCTCAAATGTACGGTATCACTGTAGGCGGCCCGATTATAAAGAACAAACTTTTCTTCTTTGTAAGTGGTGAGTATGAGAAAGAGTCTTCTCCAAGTGGTGCGTGGGAACCAAGCACTAATGGAACAGTTGACCTTACCAACAGAATCTCTCGTACAACAGTTGCAGATCTTGAAAGAGCAAAGAATCACCTGATGAATACTTACGGATATGATCCGGGTGAATATCAGAATTTCTCAGCATTCCCTTCACAGAACTATAAAATTCTTGCCCGTATTGACTGGAATATTGCCAGAAATCACAAGTTTGTTGCCAGATACAACAGACTAAGGAACACTTCTACAAGTCTAACTAATGCCTCTTCAGGTCCTTCTGGCGTTCCAAGATCTAACTACAGCAGGGTTGGTGAGAAGTCAATCTCTTTCTCAAATGCATTTTACGGAAATGAGAATGCAATTGATGCTTTTGCTGCCGAGTTAAACAGTACTTTTGGATCAAGAGTTGCTAACAAACTCCTTGTTTCTTACACAGCAACTACAGACCCAAGAAGAACATCCAACAGTGACCTGTTCCCATTTGTTGACATCTACAAAGATGGTGATCCATATATGTCATTTGGTTATGAATTGTTTACATACAAAAATCAAGTTTTGAATAACACTTTGTCTGTAACTGATAATATTTCAATAAACCTTGACAAACACACAATCACAGCCGGTTTATCATACAGCAATATATATGTAAACAACTCATATATTCGTGAAGGTACAAGTTATTACAGATATGCATCTTTGGACGATTTCATTAATAACGCTAAACCAACAGCTTTTGGTGTTACTTACGGATATGAAGGACAAGATATAAAAGGAGTGGAAATGAGCTTTGGTCTTGCAAGTGCATATCTTCAGGATGAGTGGCAGGTTGATCCTAAGTTCAAGCTGACTTATGGTATCCGCGCAGAGCTTCCTTTGTATCATAACAAACTAATTGACAATCCGGGTGTTGCTGCTCTTGATTTCAATGGTTATAAAATGAGACTTGGTGAGTGGCCAAACAGCAAAATCCAGATCAATCCTAGAGTAGGTTTTAACTGGGATGTTAAAGGTGACAGAAGCATCCAGCTTCGTGGAGGTACAGGTATCTTCTCAGGCGTTCTTCCTTTTGTTTGGTTTACAAATCAGCCAACAGCATCAGGCACGGTACAGAGTCCTGAGATTGGTCTAACCGATAATAAACTGCCGGCAGACTTCAGGTTTAACCCTGACTTTAAAGCACAGGTAGCAAAATATCCGTCTCTTTTCCCTCCAACTATGAGCTCGACTCTTGCTAAAGGAGCTGCTCTTGCAGAGGTTGACAAAGACTTTAAGATGCCTCAGATCTGGAGGTCAAATCTAGCAGGAGACTTTGAACTGCCTGGTAATATGATTCTTACAGTTGAAGCTCTATACTCTAAAGATTTGAATTCTATAGTTCAACAAAATAAGAATCTTCCAAATCCTCAGGGAGTATTCACAGGAAGAGATTCAAGACCTTATTGGACAAATCGCTATGTAAACAGTGATGTCTCTTCTGCAATGGTTCTTGATAATTCAAGCAAGGGATATCAGGCATTCTTTACAGCACAGCTGATTAAGAATTTTGAATATGGATTTTCAGGTATGTTAGCATATACCTATAATGTAGCAAAAGATGTAACATCTAATCCTGGTTCTTCAGCATACTCTGCATGGACAAGTAACTTAGATGCGTTTAACTTAAATGATCCTGCTTTAGGTCATTCAAACTTCTCCGTTCCTCACAGAGTGGTTGGATCACTTTCATACAGAATTGAGTATGCAAGACATCTGGCAACTACAATCTCTGTTTATTACAATGGAGCAGCATCAGGCAGATCATCAGTTGCATATTCAAATGATATGAATGGTGACGGAGCAGTTTCTGATCTTATATATATACCAAATCACAAAGGCGAGATTAAGTTCCGTGATGTGGCCGGTAAGATGACTGCAGATCAGCAAGCTGAGAAGTTTATGGAGTATGTTTTGAATGACAATTATCTTAGCAAACATCAGGGCGAGTATGCCGGTAGATTTGGTAAGGTTAATCCATGGAGAAACCGTTGGGATGTTAAGGTACTTCAGGATGTATTTGCAGATTTTGGAACAGATAAGCGATATACTCTTCAGGTATCTCTTGATATAGTTAATGCAGCTAATTTGCTTAGCAAAAACTGGGGTCTTTACAAAAAATCCGGTCTTGCAAACAATTACGATGTGATTATGCCTCTCAAATATATGGGTCGCAGTGCAACCGGTGAACCGGAATTTACCCTGAACGCTACAGATATTGCAAACTTTGATGCGAAAAACCAATTAATTAATCAGGTTACTACAGGTAGTACCTGGGGAATGCAACTTGGTGTTCGTTTAGTATTCTAAAAAGCAAGTTCAACACTAAAATTTGCGGGATTCCTGATTTCAGGAATCCCGCTTTTTTTATTGGCTTTAATTTTACTAACTTTGTTTAAGATGTTGAGGGAGATGCATGCTTGGAAATCAAAAGTTAACACAGGAAGGATTGGAGAGAGAGAGGCTGAGGATTTCCTTTTAAAGAAGGGGTTGAGGACTCTGGAAAGAAATTGGCGGTATAGTCATAAGGAGGTGGACTTAATTATGGCCGGAGAGGATGCAATTCACTTTGTTGAGGTCAGATCATTAACAGCTCCATCTCTGATTAAGCCATACGAGAGTCTGGGTTTTAACAAAAAAAGAAACCTGATGGTAGCAGCCTCTGCGTATATGGCATTAAAACATATTAATAAGGAGATTTCTCTGGATGTGGTATCCGTCCAGTTTTTTGATGGAGAAGTTTTTATAGAGTATTTTTGTAATGCATTCACTCCCGGATGGTAAACAAAATAATGGCAAATGAACAAGAATAATTATTGCATTATAATGGCCGGTGGAATCGGCAGCAGGTTCTGGCCTGTAAGCAGGAACTCAAAACCTAAACAATTTCTTGATATTCTGGGCGTAGGAAAGTCTTTTCTGCAGCAAACCTATGAGAGATTTTCTAAAATAATAGACAAGGAAAATATTGTAATTGTAACATCCTCTCTTTATAAGGAGATTGTATTTGAACAATTACCCGGGATAAATCCGGAGAATGTTTTGCTTGAGCCTTACCGTAGAAATACAGCACCATGTATTGCTTATGCGACATATAAACTACTGGATAGAAATCCTGATGCAACTGTAGTTGTTGCCCCCAGTGACCATTTAATAGTTAATGATGATGAGTTTCTTGGAACTATAAAAAATGCAATCGAGTACGCAAGTGGACATAATGTGCTTCTTACACTGGGGATTAATCCATCAAGAGCAGAAACAGCTTATGGCTATATACAGGTAAATAAGTCTTCTAAACTTGATATTGCAGGCAACAGAGCATATCTGGTTAAAACATTTACCGAAAAACCAAGCGAGGAGTTAGCAGAAGTATTTGTTAAATCAGGAGAATTCCTCTGGAATTCGGGTATTTTCGTATGGAATTTACAAACAATTAAAGCTGAATTAGAGGTTCATCAGAAGGGGATATCCTCAATGTTCAGCAAAGGAAAGGGCACATACTATACTCCTGCCGAACAAGAATTTATAAAATCTGTTTACGAAGATTGCACGAGCATATCCATAGATTATGGAATAATGGAGAAAACGGAAAAAGCTATTGTTTATCCTGTTTCATTTGGATGGTCAGACTTGGGAACCTGGGATGCTTTGTATTCTGAGGCAGCAAAGGACAATTTCGGCAACCATATAGTTGGTGATGAGACAATGGTTTCAGATGTAAAGGAGTGTATAGTGGTGACACAAGAGAAGAATAAACTGGTTGTTTTAAAGGGGTTGGATGGGTATATGGTAATTAATACAGATGATGTGCTGCTGATTTGTCCAAGGGATGAGGCAGCTTTTAAAGGTATTTTAACAGATCTCCCTTTAAATGAATTTATGAAATATCAATAATATTAAATATGGCAAGCGCACCGTTAACAATTGAGGTTCAGTCTGAAATAGGTAAATTGGATGCTGTTCTTCTTCACTCTCCCGGAGCTGAGGTTGAGAATATGACACCCAGAAATGCTCAAAGAGCTCTTTACAGCGATATTCTAAATCTTTCAATTGCACAAAAAGAGTACGAGCAGGTTTCCGGGGTGTTGAACAAGGTTGCTAAAACCTATCAGATTAGAGATCTTCTTATTAAGATTCTTGATAATCACGCGGAGAGAGAGGCACTTATTGGCAAGATTTGCGTAACAGAAAATGTTACTGACTATTTTGAATATCTGATGGATATGTCTTCAAAAAATCTTGCTGCTGTTCTTATAGAGGGCCTTCCTGCAAAGATAAACACCCTTACTGCATATCTCAAGGATGATTATTATGCATTGCTGCCATTGTATAACTTCTATTTTACCAGAGATGCCTCTGTCTCTATCGGGAACAGGGCATTAATTTGTAAGATGGCAAGCAAGGTAAGGATGAGGGAATCGCTCATAACAGAAGCTATTTTTAGAAATCCTCAGTTTTTTGATTGTAATTTGCTGAATGCTCACGATTTTCAGCCGGGCAATGATGAAATATTTATGGAGGGGGGAGATATTTTAATAGCAAGAGAAGATATATTAATTATTGGTAACGGAATGAGAACAAGTAGTCTTGGAATTGATCAGCTGATAAACAGATTATGCAGATCAACCAGTCAGGATAAATGGCATGTTATTGTTCAGCAGCTACCGGACTCACCTGAGTCGTTTATCCATCTTGATATGGTTTTTACATTTCTTGATGTAGACAAGGCAATGGTTTTTGAACCTTTAATATTAAATGATAACCAGTATCAAACTGTTCATATGACTATTGAGGGTGGCAGGGTTACAAAGATAAAAACGGTTAATAACATTCTCTCTGTACTTAAAAAATTAGGAATGGAGCTGGAGCCTGTCATTTGCGGTGGAAATGCAGATGAGTGGAATCAGGAGAGAGAGCAGTGGCATAGTGGTGCAAACTTCTTTGCCTTTGCTCCGGGAAAGGTTATGTCATATGCAAGGAATGTTCATACGCTTAATGAATTAAGCAAAATGGATTTTGAAATTATCCCTGCCTGGGATATTGTAAATGGGAAAAGGGATTTATCCAAAACGGGACAATGCGTTGTTACGATAGATGGCTCTGAGCTTCCCCGGGGAGGTGGTGGTGCCAGGTGTATGACAATGCCTCTTAGAAGACAATCTGTTAACTGGCCAAAATAATTCAATTAAATTTCATGAAAAAAATATTTCTCCTTGTGCTATCTGCAATTGCAGGAATAGCTGCGAATGCACAAAGTCTTTACTTTGCCTCTCGCCCCTCTCTCTCTCCGGATGGATCTGAAGTTTTCTTTTCCTGGTCTGGTGATATATTTAGAGTTCCTAATCAAGGGGGGTTGGCTTTAAGGATGATATCAATGTCAGGCATTGAAACATCTCCGCTTGTATCTCCTGATGGGAAGAATCTAGCCTTTGCGTCAAACGAAACAGGAAACTATAATGTATATATAGTTCCACTTTCAGGAGGGAGTGTAAAGCAGCTTACTTTCCACGATGGTTCTGACATACCTGTATCCTGGTCTTCAGATTCAAAAAAAATATATTTTGAATCAAACAGATACAACTCTGTTAGTGTATATTCTGTTTTAATAGAGGGAGGAACCCCTGAAAGACTTTTTCAAAACTACTTTAATACAATTTCTGCATTGGTTGAAAATCCTGTATCGGGTGAGTTTTACTTTACAGAGTCTGCAGAGAGTTATAGATTTGCCACCAGAAGAGGTTATAAAGGAGAGCATAATGCAAATATAATCTCATGGAATCCATCAAAAAGCGAATACAGGGAGGTGACAAACTGGATTGGGAAGGATCAGTGGCCTATGGTTGACATAGCAGGAAATTTATACTATGTTTCTGATGAAAGGGGTGGTAATGATAATATTGTAAAGCAAGAGGGTGATAAAAGGGTCTTCCTGACAAATTATAAAGAGTCAGTTCAATATCCATCAATTAGCAGAGATGGTTCAAAAATTGTTTTTTTGAAGGGATATGAGATCAATATTCTGGATGTTAAAAGCGGTTCGGTAAATAAGCCCGTAATTCGTATAGCTGATTCTAAAAAAACTAATGATCAGAACTTTAAGGTTGAGATACCTGAGGATGCAGCAATCTCCCCGGATGGTAAGAAACTGGCATTTGTCTTCAGAGGGTTGCTGTTTGTAAGTGATTCTAAAGGGAATTTTATAAGAAAAATTGAGACATCTGATGAGGAGCGGGTCTCAGAAGTAGTTTGGGCAAAGGATAATAAAAGCCTTTTTTACACAAGGACAAACAAAGGATATTATAATATTTTTAAAAAGAGGGCAGATACACTCTCTGTTGAAAAACCAATTTATTCTGCCAGTGAAGGGGCCAGAAGTCTTACATTATCCCCTAAAGGAGACAAGATAGCTTTTATAAGCGGGAAAAGAAGTATAATGGTTCTGGACACAGAGAAGGAGAGTGTTGAAAAGATCTCAGACCAGGAGTTTTGGGCCTACCAGGGATACAGCATGAATTTTTCATCTGATCAAAAACATCTGGCATTCACAGCAATGAATATGTTTGAGTTGGATATATACATATATTCATTTGAAGATAAAAAGGTACTTAACCTTACAAATTCCGCTGTTTCTGAGAGTGATCCTGTGTTTACCCCGGATGGTAAGTTTATGTATATTACAACAAACAGGTTCTCCTCCTCTTATCCAAGGGGCGCCTCTCCAATGTTATACAGGTTGGAGCTTGAGAAGGTAAAGAGACCGCAGGAGGGAGAGGAGTTTGATAAGTTATTTGGCAAGGGGGGAGCGAAAAAAGATTCATCTGTGGTTGTTAATCAGAATTATATTCAAAGAAGATTTAATCAGGTAGTAAGGGGGGGAGTTCAAAACTCTCCGTTCATATTTACTCTGAAAGATAAAAGCTGGCTTCTCTTTGGTTCCAGCCACGAAGGATCAGGTGCAATTTATATTCAGGAACTAAAGGATTGGGACCAGAAACCGCCAAAAAAACTGGCTGGAGTTACATCTGCCGGAAAATATATAACAAATGGTAAAGATTTGTTTATTATTGGCAGGGATGGCCTATTTAAAATTGATGCTGCTGCTGCTTCAGCAACCAAGATTGAGATCGCTGCAAATTTTACAAAGAATATTTCGTCTGAGTTCAGGCAGATGTTTTATGAAGTTTGGGCAACTCTGGAAGAGAATTTCTACGATGAAAAATTCCATGGGGTTGACTGGATGGCAAAAAGAGATTATTACTCTGAATTCCTTCCATATGCCGGGACCAGGGACGATGTAAGAACACTTATTAATGATATGTTAAATGAGCTTAACTCATCTCATATGGGCTTTAGTTCAGCTGGAAAGGAGGAGGAGCTTCAGATAAGGAGCGCGTCTGCTGTAACAGGTATAATGTTTAAAGAGGGCGATCCATACATTGTTGACAGGATTATTCCGGGATCTCCATCTGATTACTCAGGTAATCCTGTAAAATCAGGGGACAAACTTGTTGCAGTTAACGGCATAAAGATTGATAAGAAAGTCAACAGAGAGAGTTATTTTGTCTCTCCAACTCCTCAGAAAGAGATAGTTCTCAGATTTGCCAGAGGCGGCTCATCGGCCTCATTAAAAGAGGAGTATGATATAAGACTCCATACTGTATCTACTGCTGCTTTAAGAAGTCTTCTTTACACAGAGTGGGAGGACAATAACAGAGAGTATGTAGATGAAGCATCTAAAGGGAAGATTGCATATGTTCATATGAGAGATATGTCTTCCGGCTCACTGGAAAACTTTCTTATAGACATGAATACATATGCTGTTCACAAGGAAGGATTGATTCTTGACCTGAGATTTAACAATGGTGGGAATGTGCATAACGAGGTTATAGAATTTCTCTCTCAGAAAAGACATTTTAACTGGAAGTACAGAGAGGGGGCAATATCTACCCATCCACATGTAACACCAGGTGATAAACCTATAGTGGTTCTTATTAATGAGAGAAGCCTCAGCGATGCAGAGGTAACTTCAAATGGTATTAAGGAGTTGTCAATTGCTAAACTTGTTGGGACTGAAACCTACAGGTGGATAATATTTACATCTGGAGTAAGGCTTGTAGATGGATCTTCCGTGAGGTTACCTGCCTGGGGTTGTTACACACTGGACGGAAAAAATATGGAGGCTACCGGGGTGAAGCCGGATATAAGTATACGAAATACTTTCAGAGACAGATTGGAGTCAAAAGACCCGCAACTTGAAAGGGCAATAAAAGAATTATTACCTTTGTAGGCTTGAATTGTACAAAAAATGAAAGAGAGAATTGATAAGCTCCTGGCCGAGGTGGAACAACTGGCGGCTAAGAGAGAGCAGGAGATTGAAGAGATAAGAGTTAGACTCCTTGGAAAGAAGGGTTCAATTACACAACTTTTTGAGGAGTTCAGAAATGTTCTTCCTGAACAAAAAAAGGAGCTCGGGCAGGTGTTGAACACTTTAAAGGTTGCTGCCTCCAATAAAATTGATCAGCTGAGACAAATGCTGGATGAAAGTTTAGAAAGCGAGGGGGCAGACTTTGATTTGACTAAACCGGGAGATGCTTTGGATCTTGGATCAAGACATCCTATATCCATTACCAGAAGGGAGATTCTTTCAATTTTCAGTAAATATGGATACGAGGTTGCTGAAGGACCTGAAATTGAAGATGACTGGCATGTTTTCGGAGCCCTTAATTTCCCTCCTGAACACCCTGCAAGAGATATGCAGGATACCTTCTTTGTAACGGAAGGGGATAATCCTGTGCTTTTAAGAACACATACCAGCTCGGCACAGGTCAGGGCAATGGAAAAAATGCCTCTTCCAATTAGAATTGTTTGCCCGGGCAGAGTATTCAGAAATGAGGCTATATCTGCAAGAGCGCACTGTATTTTTCATCAGGTAGAGGGGCTGTACATTGATAAAGATGTTTCGTTTGCGGATCTTAAGCAGGCCGTGTTACTGTTTGCCAGAGAGATGTTCGGAGAGAATGCCCAGATCAGGTTAAGGCCCTCTTATTTTCCGTTTACTGAGCCGAGCGCAGAGGTTGATGTAAGTTGCAATATTTGTGGTGGTAAGGGGTGTAATATTTGTAAGGGTACAGGATGGCTTGAGATTATGGGATGTGGGATGGTAGACCCTAATGTTTTAGAGGCAAATGGAATAGATAGCACTCAATATAGTGGATTTGCATTTGGAATGGGAATAGAGAGAATTGCAATGCTTAAGTGGCAAGTTAAGGACCTCAGGCACTACTTTGAGAATGATTTAAGATTTCTTAAACAGTTTGAGAATGTAGTTTGATAATTTTTTTGGAAGGAGAGAAAAAATTATTACTTTTGCAGTCCCAAAACGCGGAAATAGCTCAGTTGGTAGAGCATAACCTTGCCAAGGTTAGGGTCGCGAGTTCGAGTCTCGTTTTCCGCTCTACATCAAACAAGACCTCTCCGCTATGAGAGGTCTTTTTTGATGGTTCAGACACTATCGCTCAGGTGGTGGAATAGGTAGACACGCAGGACTTAAAATCCTGTGGGCAGAAATGTCCGTACGGGTTCGATTCCCGTCCCGAGCACTAAATTCACCTTGTTTCTAGGGCAAAGGCCCGGAAACAAGGTGTTTTTAGTTATTTGTACCATTCAGATTTTATTCAATTTAACAACTCTGTTTTTGCAATAAATAAAAAGAAAATTATATATTTACATAAAACTATTAATATGAATTTCAGCATAAAAGAGATCTTTAGTGCATTCATTGTTATGTTTGCAGTTATTGATATTTTAGGTTCCGTGCCAATAATAATTGGAATGAAGGAGAAGAAGAAAAGCTTTAGCCCGCTTAATGCAGCTGTAATCTCATTTGCAATTCTTGTTGCATTTCTTTTTGTGGGTCAGGCTATGCTGGGCCTTTTTGGGGTAGATATTTCATCATTTGCAGTTGCTGGTGCTCTGGTGCTTCTTGTTCTTGCAATTGAGATGATATTTGGTATTCAGATTTTCAAAGATGACGGACCGACGGATTCTGCAACAATTGTCCCTATAGTTTTTCCATTGATTGCTGGAGCAGCATCATTCACCACGCTCTTGTCACTTAGGGCAGAATATGCTGTTGAAAATATTATTATTTCCTTATTTATAAATATCCTTATTGTATATCTGGTGCTTAGTAATCTTGATTTAATATCAAAGAAGATAGGTAAGGGAGGAATTTATGTAATGAGAAAGTTCTTTGGAATAATTCTGCTGGCTATTGCGGTGAAACTAATAGTGTCAAATTTACATACCCTACTATCTTAAAATTATTAATTATGGAACATGAGAGACTTAGGATTTTTTATTCAAGCATTAGTTTTTTGATAATTTTTGTTCTCGTATTTACCTCCTCTTGTATTAAGTTTCCTAAGCCCTTGCCAAATCAATATATTCAGGCCAATAGGTATCTCTACCCATTCTCTTCAGAACATAAAAATATTACAGCATCTATTAGTATTAATCTTAAAAATAATGCCTCAGCAAATGAGATTGTAGCAGAAATACCACCCTTGAAATATAACAAATCATGGCTTTTTCTATTATCACAGGATGATGTAAGACACGAATCTTTTTGTGTAACATGGGCTGCAATTCATGGAAAACCAATACCTGTTGGTAAAGATTACTATGATGTTGAGCATTTGGAAGCTGAAGATTTTCCTATTGGTGTGATGACTTTAGGAAAGACTCTTGGTAGTACTGACGGGGCGGGAAATGAAGTTAGATTCTCCTTTTTGATTACAGTTGCGCCTGAAAAGCATTCGATGAATAGGAAACCTAATGTTTTACCAGGCTATAATGTTAATCAAGATCGTTTCATAATGAACGAGTGTCTTACATTCAGCAATGTTAAAGAGATGTTAAATACTGGTGTTGGTATAGCTTTTCATGATGTGAAGACAACTGCAGTTGATATCGTAGATAGCGTGAAAAAACATTTAGAGATATCTCAAAAGATTTTACTAGATACCTTAAAAGGCAGGGGATGTAAAACATTAGCAGAACCAGAAGGGAATAAAGTCTATATAGAAGCTGCTAAGATTATCCCGGAAATTCAGGTAATTACCGCGCAGACAGAAGTGGAGGCAATATATCCTTTCCAAAATCCGTCAGCTCTTTACAATATCCCTTTAAGAAGAGAGCCTGTTGTTGAAGAAAATTTCAGAAATTATATTGAGAAAAAGCTCGCACTACCCAAAGAACAAAGGGAGGCAGTTGCTGTTTTTGTCCATCAAACAGGCACTTACTTTGCTAATCATCTTCTTTGGCTTAATAATACCTACGGCAAAGATGGTGATGATTCAATGTGGGCACCCAGCCTTGAAGAGTATTATGAGTATAATTACTACCGGCTGAACGGCAATGTAAAAGTGATAAAAGATAACAAAACAGTCAAGCTGGAGGTCTTTTTGCCTTCATCCGATTATTTCTATTATCCATCTGTAACAATAAATGTTAAAGGCCTAAAAATGGCGGATATCGAATCCGTCACATCTGGTGATGAGGTTAAAGGGATGTCTTATGCCGACTATAAAGATGGTGTTATGATTAATATTGACTGCCGAAAGTTTTTGATGGAACATGCAACTCATTATGTAGAGAAGTATGAAAAAACAAAAAAGGTTACTGACAGGGCAGATGCCATTTATTATGTAAAAATGTTAAAAGAGTCATCGGCAAAGAGAGCATTGCTTACCAGAGTGGGATTATAAAAAGAGCGATCCGGATATTGTGCATATCCTGTTGATATCTTACTGAAGACTATTGTATTTTCAAGTTTTTATCGTATATTTGCAGCCCGCAAATTTTATGCGGGTTAGTAATTAATTATAATACACCAAATTAACAACCAATGCCTGGATTAATTGGAAAGAAAATCGGAATGACATCCGTTTTCGGTGCCGATGGAAAAAACATTCCATGCACCGTTATTGAGGCTGGTCCGTGTGTTGTTACGCAAATTCGTACAGAAGAGAAAGATGGTTATGCCGCTGTACAGCTTGCCTATGACGAAAAGAAAGAAAAACACACCAGCGGAGGGCTTAAGGGCCATTTCAAAAAGGCAGACACCACACCTAAAAGAAAAATTGTTGAATTCCCTATGGATTTCACAAGAGATCTTCAGTTAGGTGACACCGTCACCGTTTCAGATGTATTCGCTAAGGATCCTCTGGAGTGGGTAGATGTAGTAGGAATATCTAAGGGTAAGGGATTTCAGGGTGTTGTGAAACGCCATGGATTCGCCGGAGTAGGCGGCGCAACTCACGGTCAGCACAACAGACTTCGTGCTCCGGGATCAATGGGTGCCTCTTCCTGGCCTTCTAGAGTATTTAAAGGTAAGAGACTGGCCGGCCGGATGGGCGGTGACAAGGTAAAAATTCAGAACCTGAAGGTTATCAAGGTTATCCCTGAGAACAATCTTCTTATTGTAAAGGGATCAGTTCCCGGAGCTAAAGGTTCTTATGTAATCGTGGAGGATTAAGCGTCTATGGAATTATCAGTTTACAAAACAGATGGATCTGAGTCAGGCAAGAAGGTGACTCTTGATTCCGGTATCTTTGGCATAGAGCCGAATGATCACGCTATTTACCTTGATGTAAAGCAGTATCTTGCAAATCAGCGTCAGGGTACACACAAAACCAAGGAGAAATGGGAAGTTGCTTACAGTACTAAAAAGATTGTAAGACAGAAAGGCTCCGGTGGTGCACGTCACGGCAGTATTAAGTCTCCAACATTTGTTGGTGGTGGAAGGGCTTTTGGTCCTCAACCCAGAGACTACAGTTTCAAGTTAAACAAGAAACTAAAGCAGCTGGCAAGATTCTCTGCACTTTCGTATAAAGTGAAAGAGAGTGCTCTTACCATTGTAGAGTCATTCGATCTGGAGGCTCCAAAGACAAAAGAGATGATTAGAATTGTTAAGAACCTTAAGGTTAATGACAGAAAAATTCTCTTTGTGCTTCCTGAAAACTCTGAGAATATTTATATGTCTTCACGAAACCTGCAAAATGTAAAGGTTATCACAGTGAACGAAATCAGTACCTATGACCTGGTTAATTCAACCAGCGTAGTGTTCATTGATGGTGTTCAGGATATCCTGCAGGCACAGTACGGACGCAAATAAGCCGCATTGAAATGGGAATATTAATTAAGCCTATAGTAACAGAAAAAATGACGATTCAAGGCGAAAAGTTGAATCGTTACGCATTTGAGGTTGACCGCGAAGCAAACAAGATTGAGATCAAAGCTGCGGTTGAGGAGATGTATGGTGTAAAGGTATTGGATGTAAATACCGTTAATTACCACGGAAAGAAGAAAAGCCGCTTTACAAAGGCGGGATTATTGTCTGGTCGCGCAAACCACTTTAAAAAGGCATATGTGACCCTGGCAGGTGAAGATAAGATTGATTTCTACAGTAACATTTAATTTCTATGGCAATACGCAAATTCAAACCGGCTACACCCGGTACAAGACATAAGGCTATAAGCGCATTTGACGAGATTACTTGTTCTACACCGGAGAAATCACTCCTTCAGCCATTGCGTAAAAGCGGTGGTCGTAACGGACAGGGTAAAATGACAATGCGCTATATTGGTGGTGGTCACAAAAGGATGTATCGTGTTATCGACTTCCTTCGTGATAAAGACAATTTTACAGCCACTGTAAAGACTATTGAATATGATCCAAACAGAAGTGCAAGGATTGCACTTGTTGTTTACGGAGACGGAGAAAAACGCTATATTTTAGCTCCTAACGGAATTAAAGTTGGTCAGGTGATTGCATCGGGACCCGGAGTTGCTCCGGAGCTTGGTAACACTCTTATTCTCTCAGAAATTCCACTTGGTACACTTGTTCATAACATTGAACTTCGTCCCGGTCAGGGTGCCGCAATGGCAAGAAGTGCAGGAGCATATGCTCAGCTGCTGGCTCGCGAAGGTGACCACGCAATCCTTAAACTCCCTTCAGGAGAGACTAGGATGGTTCTCACCGCTTGTCGCGCTACTGTTGGAACAGTGTCCAATCCAGATCATAATCTGGAATCGGATGGTAAAGCCGGCCGTAAGCGCTGGATGGGTCGCAGACCACGAACTCGTGGTGTTGTGATGAATCCGGTAGATCACCCTATGGGTGGTGGTGAAGGCAGGGCATCCGGAGGACACCCTCGTTCAAGAAAAGGTATTCCAGCTAAGGGTTACAAGACACGTAATCCTAAAAAGACTACCAAAAAATTCATTATTGAAAGAAGGAAAAAATAACGGAATAAACTGAATAGAGTATGAGTCGTTCATTAAAAAAAGGTCCTTACATTCAAGCCGTTCTCGAGAAGAGAGTGTTGGCAATGAATGAAGCAGGCAAAAAAGAGGTTATCAAGACCTGGTCAAGAGCCAGCATGATTTCACCCGACTTTGTGGGCCACACCATTGCAGTTCATAACGGAAATAAGTTTATTCCGGTATATGTTACAGAGAATATGGTAGGACACAAGCTCGGCGAGTTCGCACCCACCAGAACCTTCAAGGGGCACTCTGGTAATCGCTAATTAATTAATGTGTAAAAAACCACAATAATGGGAGCTAGAAAAAGAGAAGCAGCCGAAAGGCATAAAGAAATAAGGAAGCAGACAGCTTTTGCCAAGCTGAATGATGTTCCTACCTCACCAAGGAAGATGCGCCTTGTGGCAGACATCATCAGAGGTGTAGAGGTAAACCGCGCCTTGGATATACTTAAGTATACCAAGAAGGAGGCATCAATTCGTTTAGAGAAACTTCTTCGTTCTGCTATTGCAAACTGGGAGGCTAAAAACGAAGCAGACCGCAAGGAACTGGAAAATGGAAACATTTGCGTTCAATCTATTATGGTTGGGCAAGGTCGTTCTCTTAAAAGAATCAGAACTGCACCTCAGGGTCGTGCAGCAAGAATTCGTAAGCGTTCAAACCATGTTACCATTGTACTTGGAAAGAAGAAAAGTAAAACCGTAAAAGAGGAGCAATAAGATGGGACAAAAAACAAATCCTATATCAAACCGACTTGGTATTATCCGTGGCTGGGACTCTAACTGGTACGGTGGAACTGACTACGCAGGTAAAATTCTGGAAGATGCTAAGATACGCGAGTATCTGAACGCTCGTCTTGCTAAAGCTTCACTATCAAGAATAGTTATTGAGAGAACTCTTAAGCTAATCACTGTTACTATTCATACTGCCCGTCCCGGTATTATTATCGGAAAAGGTGGACAGGAGGTTGACAAGCTAAAAGAGGAACTAAAGAAGATCTCCAATAAGGAGGTTCAGATAAATATTTACGAAGTAAAGAGACCTGAACTGGATGCAAATATAGTAGCAAATAATATTGCACGCCAGGTTGAGGGTCGTGTCTCATATCGCCGTGCTATTAAGATGGCAATGGCTTCAACAATGAGGATGGGCGCAGAGGGAATTAAAGTTCTTATCAGCGGCCGTCTGGGTGGAGCTGAAATGGCAAGAAGAGAGCTATACAAAGAGGGAAGAACTCCACTTCATACTTTCCGTGCAGATATAGACTATGCTCATGCAGAGGCACATACCAAGGTAGGTGTTCTGGGAGTAAAAGTTTGGATATGTAATGGTGAAGTATACGGAAAGAGAGATCTTTCTCCTAATGTTGGAATGGCAGCTAATGCTGCATCATCTCAAGGTGGTGGTCACCAAGGTGGCAGAGGCGGTGATCGTCGCGGTGGCGGAGATCGCAGAGGTGGCAGAGGTGGTGACAGAAGCAGAGGCAGATCAAATAACTCTCGCGGACAGCGTCCACAAAGAGACTCCAATGAGGGGTAGTATTTGATCGTTAAGTTATTTATTAAAGAGGCTGACCAAAAAATATGTGGTTAGCCTTTTTTTTATTGAGGTATTGTAAAGAAGAATGTAGATCCTTTATTCGGTTCACTTTCCAGCCAGATTTTACCGTTTAACTTTTCAACATAGGCTTTAGTAATTGAGAGACCAAGCCCTGTGCCTTCATAATCTCTCGATATGCTCTCATCTGCTTGAATAAATCTTCCGAAAACTGCATCTTGCCTATCTTTTGATATACCTATACCGGTATCGGAAACATAAAAATGCAGATTATGATCTATTAAAGAATAGCCAAATTTTATAGCTCCGTTATGAGTGTACTTTGAAGCATTCTTCAGTAAATTTATCAGGATAGCATAAAGCTTATCTCTGTCAGTCATAATAGTTGTTGAGTCGTCAAGCCCTTTCTCGCATTTAAAAACTATACCTCTCTCCTCAATCTCGTGCTTAAAGAACTCGTAAATATGATTGATTAATTCATTAAGATTAAAATGAGTGAGATTTATTTTAATTTGCCCGGCTTCAATTATGGAGATATTTATCAAGTCATTGATAATACTTAGCATCCTGTTTCCACTCTCCTCAATTATTTCAAGATACTCTTTTCTCTCATCTTCTGTAACTCCCGGTTCAGAGAGAAGTGCAGCGAACCCCATTATGCCATTCATTGGAGTCCGGATTTCATGACTGACATTGGCCAGAAAGGCCGATTTGAGTTTATCGCTCTCCTCTGCCATTTTTTTTGCATTGATAAGCTCCTCTTTCTGATTAAAATGTTCAGCGAGGAGAACCCCTACTTTATGATACTCGGTTGACGCAGATTTTAAATCTAAGAGCCCTTTAGTATCCTCTTTTTCGATATATTGAATTAAGTTCTTAAGAGGAGATATGCCCCATCTCATTACTGCATACATATATAATCCTAATGTTATTATTAAACTTAAAGAAAGTAGTATAACTATATTGTATGTGCTTGAACTATATCTTTTTAATATTGAGCTTTCCCGTGTAAAAACGATTTTGGCGGCAGGATTATTATTACAGCTAAGTAACTGATGAGTTGAAACGATAGAGAATCTTGCAATATCAGACTTATTTATGGAATCTTGTGTTATTTGAACTGATGAACCGGTTAGTGTTGATAGTTCGTTAAGAAATGAATCATCCCATTTTTTTGATATAAAAAGATAGCCGGAAGCAGTTGTTTTAGAGTGTGTTGGGTCAGATGTCGGATGTATTGAGGCTCCGTATACTCGAAAAAGACCAGATTCATTGTTGACAAAAAAAGATACTATAGGTCTCTCTTTAAAAAGAGTTAAGGCAGATTCAGGTATTATTGATGAAACTTTTGAGTCAGATGATGATGCTTCGTGAATGAGAGAACTATTAATGTCATAGACGGCAATATAATCCATCCGGTATGATGATATTATAGTTGATATGTTATCCTTAAACCAGTGAGCATCCCTTGTTTTAATATTACTAACAAGCTCATCCCAGTATGTATAGTCCCAGGCAATCTGGCTCATTGTATTTCCCGTAAGTTTTATTAATGCCTCGCTCTCTTTTGTTAGCTGGTTCCTGTCACCCTCCATTATAACATCATATTCCCGGGATTTCATAGAATAGGTGAAAAGAATTACAATGGTGAGGAAAACCAGGACAGAAACGAGTAATGTTCCAAAAACGAAGTAAATGCTATGCCTCTTTTTTATCATAGTTTTCAGTTGTTATAGACGCTTAATCCAATTGTGAAAAAAACATTTTTATCTGATGGATTAGCTGTTAAACTCATTAAAAGGTCCATGTGTATATGTTTTGATATTACAAGCGGCTGAATATATGTAACTCCAATGTTTACGAGCCCTGCTCTCTCGGCGTAGTAACTCCCCCTGGCCTGATATCCCGCATTGAAGATAATTTCAGACCTGTTAACAGGAAGGGAGTACTCTAATTCAAGATAGAGGCTTTTAGAATTGTCTAATCCATAGAAAAGCAACCCCCCACTTAAACTTAATGGAAGGAAATCTCCCCCCGTAACCTTTACAATACCCTCAAGCAGGTGACTGGCTCTCTCTCCAAAAGAGATGTAGTCCCATAATTCTAAAGTGACTAATCCTAATGTTTGGGACAAAAAGAAGTTGGCTTCATTTTCCCCATCCCCTGCCATTTTATAGTAACCTGCGTAACCTAAAGAGAAGTCTTTATATGAGGCTGCAAGTCCCGGTTGAATTAAAGGTCTGTGTCCCATATCCATTCCCCTCCATATGTAATTGCTGTAAATGTCGATATTTCCAGTAATAACAATATTGTCTCTGCTTTGTGCTTTGGACTCATTAGCAGGTAAATACAAAGTAGTTAAAAGAAGAAATATATGTACCAGCCATGATGTGTATTTATACATTGGGTTATTGGAACAAGTGTAGTCTTAAGATTCTGATAATAGCAGTTGAAGTACAAATGTAGTAATATTTACACTACTTTTTTGTACTTTTGTTTCACATATAACCCCTATATTTTATGAAAAATTTCTATTTGTTTCTCTCATTTTTGTTAGTGTCTGTATCCATTATTGCTCAGCCTCTTAAGAGGGTTTCTCCACAAGAATCAGGAATGGATCCTGTAAGATTGTCTCAGGTTGACAGAATAATTGAAGAGTCAATAAAAACAGGAGAGATACCTGGTGCTGTTCTGGCTGTTGTACGAGATGGAAAAATGGCCTACTTAAAAGCATATGGAAATAAATCAGTTTATCCCTCTCAGGAGAAGATGACCGTAAATACCGTTTTTGATTTGGCTTCAGTAAGTAAGCCTGTAGGTACAGCTATTGCATTTATGCAACTAGTAGAGCAAGGCAGAGTTAGATTGACCGATAATGTATCAATGTATATACCCGGTTTCAAACCGTGGACAGATACCGTAACGGGAAGAAAAATTGAGATAAGGGTAGTGGATCTGCTTACACACACCTCCGGACTTCCTCCTTACGCTCCGGTAGCCACTATTGTTGAGCAAAGCGGAGCCCCAAATCCAACAGCATTGATGAGCTGGATTTCAAACTGTAAAAGAGACTTTAAGCCTACTTCTGATTTTCAGTACAGCTGCCTGAACTTTGTAACGCTTCAGAATATTCTTCAGAATATTACAGGAATGAAGTTGATGGATTACTCTAAGAAGAATGTTTTTGATGTGCTTGGTATGAAGAATACTACTTATAATCCATCAGGCGAGCTTCTTAAACTGGTTGCTCCAACAGAAAAACAAAAAGACGGGTCAGTTCTTTTAGGAAGGGTACATGATCCTATCGCAAATATTCTTAACGATGGAAACTCAGGAAACGCAGGAGTTTTCTCAAATGCAGAGGATCTCGCAATTCTGGCAGCAGCGCTTATGAATGGTGGAGAGTATAACGGAAAAAGAGTATTAGGTAAGCTAACATTAGAGACTATGACAAGAGTACCGGCTCAGGTAATGAGTGAAGGCCGATCTCTTGGTTGGGATAATTTCTCCTCGTATGCTTCAAATAACGGAAATCTTTTCCATCCGGACAGAACATTTGGCCATACAGGATATACAGGTACTTCATTCATTGTTGACCCTGTTTCAAAAACAGCTGTGATACTTCTTGCACACAGAGTACACCCGGTTGATAAAGGGAGTGTTGTAAGACTTCGCGCGCTCGTTGCAAATGCGGTAGCCGGCTCCGTAATTAAATAATATTTACTGATGAGCGTAACAATAAAGGAGGTAAAGAGCAGATTAGAATTAAAGGCCTTTATCTCCTTTCCGGAAAAGCTTTATAAGTATTGCCCCTACTGGGTAAATGCGTTGTGGAGTGATGAATACAAAACTCTTTTAAAGTCAGAGAACCCTGCTTTTGAATATTGTGAAGCTTGGTATTTTTTAGCTGAGAGAGAGGGAAAAATTGCAGGAAGAGTAGCCGCAATAATCAACCACAATGCAAACCGAGACTGGCAAGTTAAAAATATGAGATTTGGCTGGCTTGATTTCGTAGATGACATTGAGGTTTCAGGGGCATTACTAGGTAAGGTTGAAGAATTGGCATATGAGAAGGGGATGACGGCAGTTAATGGCCCCTTTGGATTTACCGATATGGACAGGGAGGGGATGCTTACAGAGGGTTTTGAAAATATGGGAGCATTTACAACTCTCTATAACTACTCTTATTATCCTGATCATTTGGAAAAGCTGGGTTATATAAAGGACGCCGAGTGGATACAGCGTGAATTTGATGTTCCTGAGGATGTCCCTGAAAAACTAAAACAGTATTCAAGAATAGTAAAACAAAAATACAGAGTCTCAATTCTTGAAACTAAATCAAAGAAAGAGTTAAGGGTCTATGCATTAGGTCTCTTTCACGCACTTAATAAGGCCTTTGTCCCTTTATACGGTTTTACACCAATTTCCCAAAAACAAATTGAGTGGTATGTAGATCAGTTTCTCCCTCTGATAAATATGGACCTTGTCTGCCTTGTCGTTAATGAAGAGGATAAAGTAGTCGCATTTGCTGTCACAATGCCTAGCCTCTCAAGGGCTATGAGAGAGTCAAAGGGGAGGATGTTCCCATTTGGATTTTTTAAACTGCTTAAAGCTCTTAAAAGCTTTGAACTAGTAGATCTTTATATGATTGGAATAATTCCTGAGTATCAAAACAAAGGTATTAATGCTGTTATATTTGATTATTTAAACTCAAACTTTATCAGACTGGGTGTAAAAAAGGTTATTGCAAATCCTCAACTGGAGACAAACAAAGCTGTTCAGAGCATTTTTGATTACTATCCAGGAAAAGTGTACTCAAAAAGGCGTTGCTATATTAAATCATTGAGAGAGTCTGTTAAAGAAGAAGATCTGCAATTGCAACAGCCGCCGCCGCTTCAACTATAACGGGAACCCTAAGTGCAAAACAGGTATCATGCCTTCCGGTTACGACAAGCTCCTCAACTCTGCCGGAATCAAAATTAAATGTGTTCTGGGGGATACTAATGCTTGAAGTGGGCTTGACTGCAACTCTGAAGATGATATCATTTCCGTTGGTTATACCTCCGTTAATACCACCAGATCCGTTTTTAAATGTTTTCCCGGTGGCATTTCTGATTGCATCATTATGTTGAGACCCAAGCATTCTGGATGCTTCAAATCCATCGCCAAATTCAATCCCCCTGATTCCCGGGATTGCAAAAATCAGATGTGAAATAACGGATTCAACGGAGTCAAAAAATGGGTTACCTATTCCCGCAGGAAGGTCAGATATTATACACTCAATAACACCTCCAAGTGAGTCCCCTTTATTAGCTGCCCTCTCTAAAGCATCATTCCACGGATTCTCCCCTCCAATTTCAAGAATAGATGATAGTACAGATACCGGTTCAATTATTCTTTTGGCAATTACACCTGCTGCTACGATCCCTATTGTAACTCTCCCTGAGTGATGTCCTCCTCCTCTTAAGTCTGCGTGCTCTCCAAACCTCTCCCGTGAACTGAAGTCTGCGTGACCCGGCCTGGGGTGGTTTCTGAACTTTTCATAATCAGATGGTCTAGTGTTTTCATTAGAGAAAAGCAGACAAAGTGGAGAGCCAGTTGTGAAGCCGTTATGCAAACCACTAATAATATTAATTTGATCTGCCTCTATTCTGGATGTTGTTCCTGATGCACCAGGTCTTCTTCTTGACAAGTCTGCAATAAAATCATTTGCTGACAGTGGTATCCCGGAAGGAATGCCATCAACTACAATACCAAGTCCGGCTCCGTGTGATTCTCCGAATATTGATACTCTGAATCTGTTGCCAAATCTGTTCATTTTACAAAATTGCTTATAAAGCCCGGGTAGGATTTTGAAATACACTCCATGTTATCAAGATAAAGAGGTTCATCTATGTTAAGTGAGGCAATACAAAGAGCCATTGCTATTCTGTGATCGCCATGTGTATTGCAGTATCCGCCATGAAGCTTTCCACCCTTTATAATCATATAATCTCCCTGAATATCTATGTCTGCCCCCAGTTTAACAAACTCAGAAAAGAGTGTCTCAGCCCTGTTGCTCTCTTTGTTGTATAATCTGCTTACCCCCTTTATCCGGCTCTCTCCGTCGCAATTTAGGGCGAGTACAACAAGAGGTGGAAAGAGATCCGGAGAGTCTGTTGCATCGTATTCAAAGGACTTTAACGGCAGCTTACTCTCTTTAATCTCAATTTTTCCTGAACAACAATCCTCATCATCCGGATTGTCCCGGAAAACGCAAGGGACATCACCACACATTATCAAGTATTTTGGCCCCTCATGAACTTCCAGTTCCACTCCTGTAGCCTTAAGTACATCAAGGATTTTCTCATCGGCTTGAAGAGAATTTATCTCAAGATTCTTTATAGTTACAGGTTTTGAAATAACTGACCCAACCATTAAAAGAGCGGCAGAACTCCAGTCTCCCTGTATCTGATAGAATATTTTCTTCCTGTATCTCTGTCTTCCCGGAATTACAAACTGTGTGTAGTTATTGTTTGTTACCTTTAAATTAAAATCACGCAGGGTTTTTAAAGTAAGGTCAATATATGGTTTGCTGGTTGGACTCTCAAGTTCTATTTTGCTTGAATCAACACAGAGCGGTAAAGCCATTAACAGACCGGAAACTAACTGAGAACCGCCCTTGCCTGAGATCTGGATGGTACCCCCTTTCAATGAGCCATTAATTCTTCCCGGTAAGTACCCGTTTGCTGTTTCAAAAGAGATTCCAACTTTTTCAAGAATCTCGTCCACACCTGTGTACTCTCTTTTTAACAGGGTCCCCTTTCCGGTAATTGTAATTTTCCTGTTAACTGAGAGGTGTCCTGATATTGGAATCATAAGCTTTGAGAGAAGACCGGATTCGCCTGCATTAAATGTAAGTGGCGATTTTGACTTTGTAAAATTGAGACTTATGGCATTGGAACCTGGACTTTTTATCGTGAGGTGCCCTCTCTTACTTTTATATTTGACCTGAACACCAAACTTCTTCGCCAGTTCTAATGCAGCGTCAGTGTCGTTACATGGGGTGTAACCATAAAGATTAGAGATCCCCTTAGCCATACTTGCCGCAATGATTGCTCTCTGAGCGTGACTTTTAGAAGATGGAGCCTTGATTGAACTTTGAATTGTTCTGTATTTTATTTTGTGAGAGTAGCTCTTTGGATTAACTGCCGCTTTGGCTTCGTCCGCCAGAGGCTGTCCGGGGGCAGTTGCAAGCTCTCCCTTTGGTGCTGCAAATGTAAATGGCGCGCCCAAATTTAGCGAAAGAAGCCGAGTGAATTTTCCGGCATTTCCCATACTGAAAGCGAGTAAACGCTGCTTCTCAAAATGTCTGTAAAGCCTCAGAGTTCTTACTCCCTCCTCTGTAATAATAGCTGTTGTTGCAATTTTTGCAATATCGGCACCATACTCAAAGCATCTTCCGGTAATCTCTAAAAGCCTTTCAAAAGGATCAGTATTTGAAAAGTTATGGTAAGAGAGTATTACCCCAAACCCATTTTCCCGGGCCAGAGCCACAATAGCTTCCCGATACTCTGCAGGGGCATCATACTCAATATCTACATATTTTACAATTTTGCTCTTTTTTACCGGACCATTTCCTTTAATAGCAGCTGTTAATTTATCAAAGCATACCTCTTTAGGTTGTTTCTCCAGCCTGCAAGTTGCGATTAAGCTTACCTCTTTTGAGAATAACTTGCTTATCTCACTTACAGTTAATTCCATTAAATCAAGCCGGATTTCAGCCATCTCGGCACGGGAAATTGCTTTGAGAAGAGCCTTGTAATTCAACTTTTGTAAACTAAGACAAATCATTTAACAATCCTTTTAATCGATCAATTGTAATAGGGTATATAACAGCTTTCCCAATTCCTTCTAAAAGAATCAACTGGATAGCTTCACCATCTTTTTTCTTATCTTTTGTCATCACTTCAGCCAATTCTCTTGGGTGTACAGGGGGAATATAAGGAAGAGCTAAAGAGTCCAGGTCCCGGATTATTTTATCCTCTGCGGATTTTGACAGGAGTCTAAGTTTTGAAGATAGTTTTGCACTTAATGCTATACCAATACTTACCGCCTCCCCGTGTGATATCCCACATTGTTTTTCCAGCGCATGGCCAAAAGTGTGACCAAGATTGAGCAACTTTCTCTCTCCCTTTTCAAAAGGGTCCCTGGCTACAATCTCGCTTTTAATCTCTGTTACCCTTTTAATAAAAGGGAATAGTTCTGAAAATGCTGAAATCTTTTTTAGATAGGGGCTTCCTCCGCTTATTACATCCACAGCATCAAGATAACTGGCTTTATCAGCGATAAGCAAAGTTTTAACCATTTCTGCCAGCCCCTCATTAATCTGTTTTTTTGGCAGAGTGTCAAGAAACTCACTGCAGAATATTGTAAAATCAGAGGGATTAAATTGACCAAGTATATTCTTATAGCCTCTGACATTGATGGCACTCTTCCCGCCAATAGATGAGTCAACCTGGGCAAGCAGGGTAGTTGGGATTAATCCATAATCCACCCCTCTGAAATATGTGGATGCGAGGAAGCCGCCGACATCACCCACAATTCCACCACCTGCAACAAGAAGAAGGGTGCCTCTGTCAGCACCGGTATCCATTAGTTTGATAGTGAGTTCCTCAATGGTTTCAAAGCATTTTTTATCCTCGCTCGACTCCATTATTATTATGGGGTATGGGAAAAGATTTTCAAAAATTCCCTTAAGTCTCTCGTCGGACAATATAACAATCCGTCTCTCCGCAGGGATAAACCCCGGGATTTCACCAATTTTCTTGCAGTAATAACGGAGTGTCTCCTTCATTTCCATTTATACAAATCTACATAATTTTTCCCTTAAAAGTTGTGAATTCTAAATATGGAAAATTCTTCAACAGTATTGCCAAATTCAACATTGCTCACCAGTTGAGGTTTCCACTAATTTATAGCTTTGAAAGCAAAAATGCTAAGAAGGACTTTTTGTGCAACATGTCTTGGAGTGGATGCAATTACAGTTGTCGTTGAGGTTGATGTCACTGTAGGGATATCATTTCATCTTGTAGGTCTTCCGGACAGCGCTGTGAGGGAGAGCCAGCAGAGAATCGGGACAGCCCTCACCTCTGTGGGTGCCAGAATTCCGGGTAAAAAAATTATAGTGAATATGGCTCCTGCTGATTTAAAAAAGGAGGGATCTTCGTTTGATCTTGCAATAGCCGTAGGTATCCTTGCAGCTACCGGGCAGTACTCTTTCTGCAATCTCAATGAATTTATGATATTGGGGGAGTTGGCCCTTGACGGGTCGCTGAGACCTGTATCAGGAGCCCTTCCAATTGCGGAGCATGCAAAAAAGGAGGGTTTTAAGGGGTGTATCTTCCCGGGCTCTTCAGCCGGTGAAGCAGCAGAGATTGATGGGATAGATGTTTTTGGAGCTGATAATCTTAATGAAGTCATTTCAATTCTTTATGGTGAGGATATTATCTTGCCTGTAAAACATGGAGATAGGGCAGTACGCCACACTCTCTCTGCAGATACTCCGGATTTCTCAGAGATAAAGGGGCAGGCGGGGGCAAAAAGGGCATTGGAGATAGCTGCTGCAGGGTCTCACAATATTTTGCTAAGCGGACCTCCGGGTGCGGGCAAAACCTTTATGGCTAAAGCTCTTGCAGGGATCTTGCCAAAAATGACCAGAGAGGAGTCTGTGGAGACAAGCAAAATTTATAGTGTAGCCGGGAAGGGTGCATTAAAGGATGGTCTTATAACAGAGAGGCCATTCAGGTCTCCGCACCACTCGGCCTCAATATATGCAATAATTGGAGGGGGATTTAACTCACGGCCCGGAGAGATCTCTCTTGCTCACAATGGAGTCCTCTATCTTGATGAGATAGCTGAGTACCCCAGGGGTGTGCTTGAGGTTCTCAGGCAACCGATGGAGGAGAGGTGTGTCTCAATTTCAAGACTAAAGTATAAGATAACCTATCCGGCAAATTTCATGCTTGTTGCCTCTATGAATCCCTGCCCGTGCGGATATTACGGACAGCCGGGAGACAAATGCAGCTGTACCCGGTTTCAGATTGAGAGATATTCGGCAAAACTGTCTGGCCCTCTTCTTGACAGGATTGATCTGTTGTGTGATGTAAACCCTGTCCCTGCAGAGTACCTGATCTCGGAGAGACTCTCTGAGGGTAGTCAGGCCATAAGAGAGAGAGTTGAGAGGGCAAGAGCAGTACAAAGCAAGAGATTTATGGGGAGAATATCTACCAACTCTCAGATGTCCGCCGGTGACCTCAGGCACTACTGCATGGTTGGCAGAAAAGAGGCCGATTTTCTATCAGTGGCAATTAGTAAGCTTGGCCTTTCAGCAAGAGCCTACAGCAGAATTTTAAAAGTGGCAAGGACCATTGCAGATATGGAGAGCGCTCAAAATATCTCGGTTTGCCATATTGCGGAGGCGATTCAGTATAGGAGAACAGGAATTAATTATTAGCACCATTTTGTACAGTTAAATGCTTAATATTAAGGATAAAATAAGGATAAAATAAGGATCTTGCTAAAAGTAATACTTATCTTGCGTATGCTATTGAATAAATGATTGATGGTTAAGTCTTGCCAACTAAAAACCGCTTTGCAATCATCTTATTTTATAGACAAGCCCGACAAAGCTGGAGTGTAAAATACTAAAACTACAAAACGGCATGCCAAGATACTTAATTATCCTATATAAATGAAGTATGCATTTATATCAGGCGGAAGGTAATAGTTGTACTATGCCCCTTCTGAAATAATATAAATATTCAAATTTTATCAAATAATTAATCATTTAACTAAAAGTGGAGTAATTATGAAAACAATGAACTTTGAACAAATGGAACAAGTAAATGGCGGTGGTTGGTGGAGTGACTGGGGTGCAGATGCAGCTGCATGGGTTCTTCGTACTGTAGGACCATATGCTGCTTTGTCAATTCCTGGACCAGGAGCCCTCATCTCTCTTGGAATTAAAGTTAGCTGTGCTACTGCTGGTGCTTTGATTGTTATTGATAAAGCTGCATCTTAACTATGAAAATTAGAATAAAACGCCCCTTTTATTTATTAACGCTTTTTTGGAAATATAAAGTGGAAATAAATAATAAAATCTTTATTATTAAAGATACAGGGGATACATTTATCGAATTAGAAGATAGCCCAAATTTAAATATTAAAGTAAGCTATAATAATTATTTCAAATCTCAACTAACAGTTGATTATACAAGTAATTGCAAAGGAATAGAAATTAGAAGCAGCATTAGTAATGTGTCTGTTGTTTTTTGTTTGCTTACTATGATAGCTATATTGATAATTTCCTTATATACAGGTAATAACTTGTATTTGTACATTGGCATTGTAATTTATTCTCTGTTGGGTTTGGTTTTTATCGATCTCTTCAGAAAAAAATTTTTTAGAATAGTTTGTATATAATGATATGGTGAGATGGTCTAATCCTTTCGGACAGTTTTTATTGATTTCTTAATTTATTCACTTATGTTGGGTGCAATCGGAGCAATTATTTGGGAACTAATGTAATTTAATATCAATGAAAAGTATTACATACTTTTTTATAATTAGAATAGTAATAGCCTATATTTTCTTTGTTTTTGGATGTTATGTTCTTGATAAACAAGCCTTATTTGAAATATTATTGCCAAATTTTAATAAGGCCCCTGAGTCATCATTCTTATTTTTTCTGTTGTTATTATTCATGGCTGTAACTTTTATTTATATA
>WARP01000615.1_pt1 | contig 45757 bp, 48 predicted proteins | sample 4769151 | NCBI WGS metagenome assembly WARP01 (sample SAMN08893023, study PRJNA449175) | gut metagenome | isolation source: rumen sample fed with dry roughage | host: cow | place: India: Nagpur | collected 2016
CTTTACAAACATCATAGCAAATAGTAGAATAAAATAAAAAGGACTAAAAATATGATAAATGCACTTAATGGTATGATTAAGCTTGCACAACGTATCGCAAACTATGATGATTGTCTGTGCTTACTTGGTTTAGGTAGTATGAGCGAAACTTTCCGTATGGATGAATTTTCAGACATGGACTTTTTCTTAATTGTCAAAAACGGAACAAAACCATACTTTATGAATAATCTCGAATGGCTGGCTTTTGATGAAATTGTCTTCAGTTTTCAAAACTCTAATGATGGCTATAAAGCATTATTTAAAGATGGAAATTTCGCTGAATTTGCTATTTTTACTGAAGATGAAATACTTGAAGCAACATTTACATTAGGAAAAGTTTATTATGCAAGACCTGGTTTTGATTTAGATAAAATTCGTCCACGTAAAATACGTGAACGAAAACTAAACATAGAATACAATGTATGTGAAGCTTTAGCAAATATTTACATTGGATTAAATCGCTTAAAGCGTGGTGAAATTGCTTCAGCTACAACCTTTATACAAAGTTATGCATTTAATTTGATTATTGATTTGTTCGGTGTTGTCTTTACACCAACAAATCAAAATACAGATTATTTTGTCGCAGAAAGACGAATTGAAGAACGCTACAAGGAGCATAAAAACTTTATTTCGAACATGCGAAAAGGCTATGAGTTCAATAAAGAATCTGCAGAAATAATGTTAAACTTTTTAATCCAATATTTTGAGCCAAACATCTACATGGTGAATAAAATCAAAAGATTATTACAAGCGTAGAAAAAATGCTACCCATTACGGTAGCATTTATAATTATCAAAATGTCTTGCTGTAAATGAAATGCTACAAACTTTCAACTTGATGTGTTGATTATGCAACATACTTTTTATTTGGTGTGTTGATTTTGCAACAAACTACAAAGTTGATGTGTTAATAATGCAACATACTTTTATAGATTTGTGTTGATTTTGCTACACATTAATATCTTGATAATAAACACTATTTTTCGGTTTTTAATATTAGATCAATTCTTTCAAGAACTTCATTATAAGTCATGATAATTAAATCTTTATTATTATACCTGATAATATTTAAGTTTTTTCTAACTATATCAATATCAACTTCATTTGTTATTTCATTTTCCATATTCCCGTATACCAGTATTGATTTAGGAATATTATAATGATAAGCATTACTACTTTGTGATAATTTTGTTCTTTGGATGTTTGTTTGGTGAATTGCATTTGAAAAATCAGTTTTAACTCTTAATGTATCAACTCTGTATTTACCCCCAAACATTATAGCATCTGCTCTTTTCAATTCTACTAAAGTAATTTTTTCGTTGTGTTCATCTAGTAAAAATATGTCTGGTTTTGTTATCCCATCGCCAACATCTACAATTTTATACTCAAACTCTAATGTGGCGTCATATCCAAGTAATACTAGGGGCAATACTTCTTTATATTCTTTAAAAACTTTGCTTATTTGATGTTCACTTTCATTCAAAACACTTGCTAGAGCACTTTTAAAACTTGTTAGAGTTTTATTCAAAAGTATTGTCCTACTTAAATTAAGATCATTTATGTCATTAACTGTATTAATCACTTTTGAAATCTGATCAATAGTATAATTATGTGAGTTTTCAACAACTACATAATCACTCATATTAGTGAAATCAATAGTATAGTCTTGTTCATTAAAATCTACATCTATTATTTCTGAAGATACAAATGATTGTAATTTAGAAATATAACTTAAAATGTCGTTATTTAATCTAAAGGTTTTATTAGCATTACTTCTGAATTTCTTTTTAACAAATTCACTGGTAGTTACATCTAACTCTAATTCACTTAATTCACATCTAACCCTTATATCGGTAATTTCATTACCACCAATTATATATTTTCCATCATTGTATAAACTATTATCTATATAAGAAATTGTGAAAGATGGCTCAATACAATAACAAGTTTGACCAGTAGTAAAAAACAAAAAATCTTTTTTAGTAGGTCTATATAGTAACTCATACTGTGATACCCTGGTAACGATAGAAAATGTTAATATATTTGACTTTGACATTTACTTCATTTCAATTCCTTTCACAAATTATTCTTTATCTTGTCTTACAGTTTTGTTAGGTCATTTATTATTGATCTTATTAAAAACTAAAGGTATTAATATTGCTGTTAAAAATACCATTATTATATCTTGTGTTTTGTAAAATTTTTCAACATTATTAATGAAAGATGTATCAATTTCTGTGATATAAAGTAAACCAACAAAACTAGATATAATAAATATTAGAATCAAATCTTTTCTCTTAACTATCCAGATGCTAGTTTAATCTTTAATATTTCTTATTCTTTTAAGTGTTCCTAAAATCGACACATTCACAATAAGCATGATGATTATGTTCAAAAGTATGGAGATTAGCATCGACGATGAATTATAACCTTTAGATTCTATTAAATAAATACTTAGCAAAATAATATCTACAATAACTAATGCAAAAAAGAAAATTAAAATAACTTGCATTGTAGTCCGTGATTTTTTGTTATAAAAATCCCCTATATCCAAAGCAAATGTTCCAATTAAAAAAACGATTATGAAAAATACAATTTTTATCACTGTAGAATAGTTTAAATATTCCCCTAAAACGGTTGGTGAATCAAGATATGTCGAATAATTATTGACTGTTCTAATTAACAATATAATTATAAAAATGAATATGAAGATTAATGTTGATATTTTTGTTTTAATATGCATGTTTTACCCTCACTCTTTATGGTGCAAATGGAAATGTAATAATGCCTAACAACCGATCTCTTTCTTTTTTAGTATTAATCATATTTTGAATCTCGGTTGATAATGGTGTTGATGAATACTGAAATGTTATATCACCAGCAAACATATTACTACTCATATTTTCTTGTAAAACATAAGTGTTTCTATTCGTATGAATTTTATACTCTATGTTATACGATGTATAATACGACATACTGTAATCATACCATACTTTTAAAGTATTAATATTTGCAGTAAATATGATTTCTACAACTGCAGTTCCATAGACTGAGTTTAACCCTGCAATGAGTATATTGGTGTCGTTAATTGCCGAATCAAGTGATTCAATTTGATTAGTAACAACCAATTGTGCAACAGTTAAAACAGCAGTAACTCCATATAATGCCCCCGAAGCGACCGTTTGTCCAGCTTTCTTTGCTGCCCAATTTAAAACAACTTGTGAACCACTTGCACCTAGTCCAAAATTCAATATGGTATCATAAACTCCATATGTATTTTTAAGGTTTGTTAACTGTTGTTGAAACATAGAAAGTTCATTTGAAACAGCTGACATTGTTTGATTATCCCATATAATCACTCTAGTTTTAACAAGATTCTTATAAATTGGAACCAGTTTCCCTTCCGCTTTCGACGCATCCATAATAACATCTGGAATACCAACTTCACTTCTCCATATTGCTCCTTTTGCTGAAGAGTATGATGAATCAATGGTTGACATAGACCATGAATCATATGCAGATGATGTCTGAGTAATTCTAATTCTCAATGTGTATTGGTTTGTATCATCGTAACCTCTAAATGAATATACATAGATATAATACTGTCCTGGCGTAAGAGTTATTGTTTTTTTATCAATATTATTGTTAGGAGCTGCACTAGTAATCACGTGACTCTGATCACTTCTATAAACTGCAAAGTCATAATCATTTGCTGATGGTATGTTTGACAACTTAATATTTACTGAAGATGTCTTTTCTACATTGAAAAGATAGTAGTCTTTATCCGTGCCACCAAAACACCACCATGGATCTTGATGCAATGTTGCATATATATACTTATATTGATATGAAATACCAGGTGATGACATTTTTACAAAACTTGCTGCAGAAAAACTATTGTTGCCTTCATATGTGTCCTTATTTGCACATATTGCCATCGGCGCAATTTCTGGTCCATCTGAATTTATTTCATCATCTAAATCCTGTTCAGGTACTAAAGGTTCATATGGATTAAACTTATCAATATAATCAACTCTTTGATTATCAATATCAAAATTTACTATTTCTCCAGTGTAAGCAAAAGTTGATGTAGTAAACGACAATGCAATAACACTTAATAAAACTGTAATAAATACTTTTTTCATATATTTCTCCTTTTCTTATCTTATTTTTTTGAAAATTACAACATTACTATCAAACACTCAATTTAATCACCCTCTTTTTTTAGATTGATTCATTTTTTTAGATTGTCCAAATCAGTTCAATATACTCCTAGATAGATTTTTAATCTAGTCTCATATTGGTTACGCAAGTTGACGCACTTTCATTACTTACAAAATGCATTACACCAAATAAATGTTGATATTCAATTGTTATTTCTACTTCTTCATTTTTAGGTATCCAAAAACCTATAAATCCGTTATCATAAGTAGTAAATTCACCATTGATTATTTGTTCTTCATTTAATGTAATTATTACATTTAGATTCTGATTTGTAAGGTCACCTTGACAAGTCAACATATTATGATATATACATGGATGTGTATTATTAATATATGGAGCAATTGAAATATAGAATTCATTTTCTGGCATTATGATTACAAAATCTCCTCTTTCATCTGATAGAAGTAACTGATTCGTCTTTATTACTGCAGTTAAACCAGTAAAATCATTATTGTTTACTTCTAGTTCATGTATCACTTCATAAATAGTCATACCTTCAAGATTGTATCTAAGTAAAAAATCTTGATTTTCATTTTGATTGCATGATGATAGAAAAGTAACAAACATTATACATAAGATTACAATTACTTTTTTCATAATTTTAAACTCCTTCGTTTTTCTTTCAATAAATAAGACGATTGAAATCCTAAAAATCTCCATATAAAATAAAAAATCTCATCTTTTGACGAGATTTTTAAAATTTACATGATTTATTTTAATAGGTTAAGATATGGATTTAGTTCAAATTCTATGACTACGGTCTCTAAAATGTTGCTATTGCTTGATACAACAATTTCTAATTCAAAGTCACTATAAGCAATTTCATACATTTCTTTATCCAGTAATAAACTATTTAATCTCACTACTTCATTAATTCCTTTAACAAAACTAACGCTATACTCATTTAAGCTTTTTATATAGAAGATCAAATAGTCGATACCTTCAGATTTGCCTACATAAAAAGCAATCTCCAGATCCTCAACCATAATTTTAGAAACAATGGCGTTTTCTAAATAAACTTCAAAATTCTCTTTCAAATAAGTCTGTATGGCTGAATTTTCATCTGGGTACTCATCAATTGGCACAATTCCATTGTCATTAGTCAAATATCCCATGAAAAAAGATAATGGTGTAATCACAAAAATCATTATCAAAATAGATAAGATTAATCTCAAATCAAAAATCTTCCTATGATCTGAAATTTTTTCTTCAATAGGCTCAGCAAACTCAATATGTTTTTTTACATCTTCAATGCTTCTAGAAAATTTAACATCATTAGGGTAGTTTTTAAAAAAGTTTTTTTCTTTTTTTGCCATAATATCACCTCCAATTTTTTCTTATTTTGTTGATACCTCTGTGATAAATATTATTCACAGAACCGACTGTTTTTTCATATATTTTGGCAATTTCTTTAAATCTTAAACCGTGGAACAAATTTAATGTAATAATATCAAACTCTTCAATAGTGATTAAATGTTGATACTGATTCATCATATCATCAAAATCTGTTGTTTCATTGTGTATAGTTTTTCCGTTACTAAGTTTCTTAATAATATGTTCTCCATTAACCAAAGGCTTGCGTTTCTTTAAAAAATCATATGCTTTATTTTTAGCAATTTTTAATAGCCAATATTTGAAGTTATTGTTTTCATCAAAACTTTCAATCGATTTCATCATTTGAATCAACGTATCTTGAGTGAGATCATCCGTATCATCTTTATTTTTAACAATTAGATAGATAACATGATAGATCAAATTAACATATTGATTAAATACAATTTCAAACGCTTTTTCATTTTTTGCTTTGAGCTTAATAATGACATCTTTATCAACCTTCATCTAATCCCCACCTTTACGTAACATCATTATAACACTATAATGCTACGCTATAAAAGGGCATATCTGTCACAAATAACTTTTAGTTAATTATAAAAGCATAATTGATATATTTTAGATCAGAATAATTACTATATGGCTTAAACCTTAATTGATAAACACCTGATGTTGTAACAGTATATCTAAATAATTCAGTATTTGTATAGGTTGCTGAAGTCTTTCTAAAAACTACACCTGAAGTATTTGTTAATGCAATATCCAAATCTGCTAAAGGTGCTGAGGTATATGTGGTCCAAAATATCCACTCTGTTTTTTTGGTTGCATTTCTCTGCCAAGCAAGTGCTGCAGTAATTGTTTGACCAGCAGATAAGTAAATATATGAATTGAGCATGACATAATCTGTTGAAGTTAAAGTGTAAGTGCTGCTAATAAATGTTCGATTATAGTTGAGTAATGCTGAAATATCTAATTGTCCCGCACCACTTCTTTCATATAATCCCGAACCGCTCTTTTGATAATTAGTAACTGTTATGGTGTTTCCAGTATTTGTGTATCCATCAGTTGAACTGGTATATTGTCTCATGTCAATTGTCTGCATACTCTTGCTTACTCTATCGTTGTCACTAGTCACTGATAAAGCGACTAGTGTAGCTGGCATATCTTTCACACCGCGTTTTTGGAAAAACAGCGCAACTGCACCTGTTACAGCTGGTGCACTGAAACTTGACCCACTTTTAGTTCCAAAATTGGGAATGCTTCTACTTGCACCTACAGCAACCAAATTAGGTTTTGATTTTATATCATTTTTATTGTTATAACTTGATGATTGTGCCATATTACCAATTGAAGTAACAGAGCCAACCGCAATAATGTTTGAAGCAAGTGCAGGTAATGCAATATAACCACCACTACCTTCAACATTTAAACTGTTACCGGTTGCTGCTATCATCACAACTCTTGTGGATACGTACATATAATCTAAATATGCTTCTTGACTACTACTATATTCACCATTATTATAGTAGTTTTTGTTAGCAATACTCATATTGATGACGTGTACACCTTTATTAATTAATTTCTCAATTGCTGTAAATCCGCTTTGCGAGTTGGCATCCACATAGTATAAACTTGCTTCATTTGCTATGCCATATTTACCTCCCAAGACAGATGCTACCCATGTAGGATGCTGTGCAGATGAACTGCCATTATTTGCAGTATAAGTATCATATGTTACTTCAGCATAGATATCTGAGAAGTTTTGATGATCCGGATTAAAGATACCTGTATCAAATATACCGATTTTGATTCCTGATCCGGTATACGGAGTTCCTTTGGGAAAATTATCATAATTAATAAAATCTCGATAGTCAGTTGATGTTGTACCTCCATCATGTGGATTTTCGATGATTTCTTCTGGTACCCAAGTGGTTTGTGATTCATATAATGACGGTTCATATAAATAGACTGAATCAACAAATGATTCATCAACAAATTCAGTAGCTATATAATAAACTTCTTCAAAGCTATTATCATCAAAATAATAATAGATGAATGGTGTATATTCACTGATAAAAATATCCTCTGAATCAATATCTAAGAATGCGTGATATTCCGTGTTTAACTCGTAATGATATTGCTTGGATGTTTCAATATACAAATCAAAGTCATAATATTCATTATTTTGGTAATAGATTTCATCACCAAATGGATCATAACTAAAGACAACTGACATCACGATATCTTTTTCTTCATCATCTAAATTATAACTGCTTGTATCACTAACTGTCAGTATACCGTTTTGACTACTTTCAATAAATATTCTATATGTCTTTTGATTACCTATTAAGGTAAGTGGTACTGCTGTTAACACTAATAAAATAATCGCTAATATTTTTTTCATAATTCATCATCCTTTCTACCAATTCGTAAAATAAGACGATTGAAAAAGAAAAAATCCCCGTAAAAAAAGAAAAATCTTGCTATATTACAAGATTTTTCTAATAAATTCAAAATCATCTCAAATAGAGATTAATCTGATACTTTTCTGAAAAATTATGTACAGAGTAACTGGTTATCACTGTAAATCCTATGTTTAAATCATCATTAACATTATGATCGGTTTCAAACTGAATAGTTAGTGATCTCATTTCAATTATAATATTAAATATATTAACTATAAAAGTGTATTCACTATTAAACAAAACATCAACAAACATACACTTGTTTCCTACTTGATAATTAATTAAATAATACTTGTGATTACATTGATGTGTCCGTTCACAGTTATTATCGGTAATAACAAAAAAAAGAGAATCATCACTTTCATGAAATTCCCTCTTTAAGCATAGATGTACTTATCTAGCACCTCTATCTCTAACATTTAAACTAAATTATGAACTTATTCCCACTTTTACTAAATTACTTCCAATTAAAGATATTATATTGTTCAACATATTTATTTATAGTTTTACTTTTGTTTGGATTTTCTTTGATAAAGTCTTTATATTTACCTAAATTTTTGAACTGATACCAAAACCTGTACTTCGATATAATAGTAGTATATGCAGGAGATATCAGATGAAAGACAAAAAGAAAAAGAACAGATTATGGAGCGGAGAATTTAAACTCAAGGTTGTATTAGATATCATCGAAAATGAATTATCTTACAGTCAAGCAGCTAGAAAATATGATATGTACTTAAGCAGTGGAACGTTAAATGATACGTTACCAGCAAGATGGGTTTATCAGTATAGACTTTATGGTAAAGAGCGTTTCTTTCAAACTCCAAAAGATTATCGTAAGAATCCAATTAGATAATTCCATACACTATCAAAAGAGGTAAAACAGAATTTAGAACTCAAAGTCAAACATCTAGAAATGGAACTTGAATATACAAAAAAACTTATAGCCTTAGTTCAAAAACAGGAACAAACAAAAATACAAGGTAGTTAAAGAACTAAGGCGAAAATATGCACTAAAAGATTTACTTCTAATATCAGGACTTCCAAAATCTATTTACTATTATTATGAACATTAAAATGAGACTGATAAATATCATTAAATAAAGATACTTATTTTAGAAATCTTTGAAGCAGTAACAAAACATATGGCAATAGACGTATTAAACTAGCACTTCAGAACTTTTACCTTATTAAAATATCATGTAAGACTGTTATAAAGCTCATGAAAGAACTACATATCGTTTGTAAGGTAAGAAAAAAGAGATATCGCTATATCTCTCAAATATCAAACAAAATTACACCTAATCTACTGAAAAGAGACTTTAAAAAGGATGAACCTAATATAGCGTGGGTCACAGATGTAACGGAATTTAGATTCAATCGTAAACGTTTATATTTATCGGTCATTCAAGATCTTTATAATGGTGAAGTCAAGGGTTATCAAATATCTAGAAATCAGAACCAGGATTTAATCTTAAAGACACTCAAGAAAGCGATTAATCCAAATGAGGATTTATCTCAACTTCTCATACACTCTGATCAAGGCATTCTATACCAATCCCCTAAATATCGTAATTACCTTAAAAAATCATCATTTTTGCAATCCATGAGTGCTAAAGGTAACGCTTATGATAATGCAGTCGTTGAGAGTTTCTTTGGAACCATATATTTACAAAAGGTTAAATCCTTATCAGATCTGATTAGAACAATTGATGAATACATTTATTGGTATAATCATGAAAGGATTAAACTTACATTAGGTGGTTATTCGCCTATACAATATAGACTCATGAATCAATAAATGATATAATAACTACAAAGAACATAAAGTACAAGAAAATGGTATCAATTCATAAAAATAGATTATGCATCCTTAAGCAATAAACTCCTAACACAGTATAATTTTGAATCCAAGATAATAAACTTGAAAAAAGTGCTTAAGGAATTAGAAGAGTACAATGGCCATTATAAAAACTTAGATATAAAAACAATCTTTTCAAAAGTTGTTATCACAAAAAGAGATTATGTATACTTCTATTTAAATCTTAGAAGCATTGATTCAATTGAGTTATCAAACAAGGGTATATTGTTTTCAGATACAATCATTCACACAATTAGAAAAACAGATTATCACACCTCTTTTGTGTGATACTTTAGACTAGTTAAATCTTAAAACATATGAATTTATACGAAAAAAGGTAGGGTTAAGTCGAATTTTCATGACAATCCTACCTTTTTTTAATCTAATTTCTTGTTTCACATACTAATCTAAGTATTTTCATAAACTAACCATATACTACACTGCAAACTCAAGAACAATATGAATAGGAATAGAAAATGCAACTCCATAGATTGGATTCCCTTGGTTATCCTTGATTCTAAATGATATGATTCCAATTAGTCTTCCTCGTTCGTCTAGAAGTGCACCTCCACTGTTTCCTTCATTAATAGTTAAATCACACTGAATTACATTACGAACATTGCCATCATAATCAATGTTAACCTGTGGTAAACTCACTATGCCTTGACTTATACTAATTCCATGATTCATTCCGTTACCAACTGCATAGACCTTATCACCGGGTTTAACTTTCAAATCAGCAGCTGTTTTTGCATTTCTAATCATAATAGTTGAGACATCATCAAGTTTTAGTATTGCAATATCTTTATCAATATCATATTTTATTAGTTTAGCGGATCGATAATCTGTTTCAAATGAAAAGCGAACTTCAAATGACTCATATGCTTTATATAATCCAGATTCTTTGTAGGTTACCATATGAGCATTTGAAACAATAGTACCTTCCTTATCAAGAATAACTGCAGAACCATATGTTATTAAGTTTTCAGAGGTTTGTGACTTTAATTCAACAACAAATTGTTGTGCATTAATAAATACTTCTTGCGAGGAAGGTATGCGCCACAGTAAAAAATACGCCAAGCTTAGAGCTAATGTTATAAGTATTGATATCATTATTAGAATGATATATTTTAAGTTTACTCTTTTACTTGTTGTCTCCATGCTTATCACTTTAATCTAACTGTCCTTCATAAGTTTTTCCAATGTGAATACCATTTCTCCACAAACCATCACCTGCATAAGTATAACTCGGATATGCATCGTCATCAAATCTAATGATATATAATGACCAAATGCCAATGTTTCCAGCATTTGAAGTATCTTGTATGTGCCAAATAATAGCTATGCGATATAAATCCTCTGTTGTCGTAATATCATAACCCATATTAAGCCATTTCTTTTCAACACCATCATGTCTATCATATTCCGATCCAAGTCCTTTACTACCATATGATTCATAATTTCCATTATAATATTTAATCAATTCAGTAATGCTTTGATCAAAATTGTCTATATCAGCAATTATATTAGGCGCAAACAAGGTTTTAATCCCATCATGATCTTGGTTCTCAATAGCTATTAGTAGTTTTTCAAGGTTTCTAACTGCAATATCATTATCAGAATCATAACTACATCCTGATAGCAGAAATATACCAAAAATCAATAAAGATACAATTGCATATTTCAAATACATATTAATCAAGTTTTCTGACTTTTCCAACATGAATACCATTTTCTCCCTCACTACGGTATGCATAATCTTGCATAATATCATCTTCAAATTTTAAAACATAGAGGGACCAAATACCAACATTATTCTCATCGCCAGTGTCCTGTATATACCATATGATACCCATTCGATATTTATTTTCTGTTGTTGTAATATCATACGACATATTTAAGTACTTTATCTCAATACCATTATTTACATCATATGTTGCACCTAAGCCCCAATTATCAACAGAACTTTGCTCTCCCTCATAATATAAAATTAATGTATTCATGCTTTCACTAAAATCTTCGATATTATTTTTTATATTTGGAGCAAATAATGCTGTAATACCCTCATAATCTTCGTTTTCAATAGCAGTTAATAGTTTTTCAAGATTTTTTGACGCAATATCATTATCGGTATCATAACTACATCCTGATAATAAAATCAAGTTTGTAAATGCGATCACGCTAAATGTGATCATAAATAATATATTCTTCATATTAATTCTCCCTGTGAGTTCTTATTGAATTTGACTAAAATGAAAATTCAGCTAAATACCCATTATTTGGTGGAAATTCCCATTTATCTGTACCTAAACTCCAACTCTTCATAAATCCATTATACATTGTAGAATTGTTAAATCTAACTGAAAATCTTGCTGTCAGATCATCTCTGTTAATGTTTCTATAATTATAATTGAATCCTGTAATCCACCATTGTTTGGCTGTTGGTTGCCAATTGATAATATTTGTTTGTTTATAATCAAGTTGCATTGTCATTGTCATAGCAAGAGATTTATCAACAATCCATATAACATCACTATACGACCATCTTTTGTAAATACCTAGTTCTGCACCTGCACCAAGATTTAGATAATCACCTTTCCATGCCCATAATATATAGTCTGTTATTTTATCATTGTTTATATCAAATTCGAACTTCTTGTATCTCATACTTGTAGCTGCATTAAATACAACATTATAAAGGTCAGTATAGCCAAAATACTGTTGCCATGCATCAAAATTGGCATGATAAATACCTTGCTCATCAATACTCATGTTAAGAACTTTAGCACCCCAACTAGCTGCTCTTTCAGGTCCAAGAATTGTGATACCAACATTTACGACTAATCTTACCGCAGGTTTTAGAATTGGTGCAATTGCTTTAACAACAGTAGTGGCAGCATCTGTCACTGCTTTGGTAACAACTTTCACTAAACTACTGAACCAACCAACTTCATTGAACAGTGCTGATTCATTCAAATCCGAAAGCCACAAGTATTCACCATCAACTACAAACATCACATCAGGTTCACCAGCATCATTAAGTGATGGTAGCCCTGGTATTGTTTCAATGATAGGAATTTCATCATATCCTTCAATCGTAACCGTTAATAAAATGGTATCTTCTTCTGCTATATAAGTAAGTTCATAACGAACAGTAAACTGTTCATCATTTTCATCAAGTCCTACAAAGTCTATTTCATCTAAAATAGACATATCAAATGATTTTTTAGCAACTAACTGTGATCCATATTCATCTGATGTGATATCATATTCATCAAAATCGTTTAAAAAACTCTGATCGAAAACATCTTTATCTTCGTAAAAAACAGTTCTAGTTTGTTGCTGTACTTGAGAACTGGCATAAGAATTATCAACAAGAACAAATGATATTCCTACCGAAATAACCACTAAAACAGCTAATATTATTTTTTTCATATCTTTTTCCTTTTCTAATTTTTGTGGTATTTCAACCACATTATATACTGTTACTTCTAATTTTTAAAGCAATAATCAGATAAATCAATAATATAAATCATTTAAATCTCTTTTTATAATCAAACCCTCATAGAAACCAGTCCTTTCTTTATATTTTATTGTCATATAGTAAATAAGACGATTGAACTTACAGAAATCTCCAAAGTTTTACCTTAATATAATCAATTAGTTATCATTTGAACAGGGCATATGTGTCCAATTCTTATTTTTGTTATAATCACGTTTTAAATCCCGAACAAATAAATTCCAAATCCCGACTGAACTAAATAAAAACAACTAAATAAAAAAGGTAGGATCAAGTCAATGTTTTACGACTTTCCTACCTTGTTTTTATGAAAATAAAAGTTTACCATATCAATCAACATACAATTAATGTATCATTGAAACATGATAAACTCGTGTAAGACAATATGGCGATGCAGGAGAGATTCGAACTCCCGACCGACGGCTTAGAAGGCCGTTGCTCTATCCAACTGAGCTACTGCACCATTTTTGACAGCAAAGATATTATAACCCATATCGACGTCGATGTAAAGAGATTAAATAATAAAAATTCGGATAATTATATAAAAAGAAAAGGGACTAAGTCCCTCGCCTCTATAATTTGCCTGCTGAATTTATTTTGTTTAAAATTCTGTACAGAGTTTTAGTGTCTTGTTCGCCTAAATGCTTCATTAACTTAGTAATTCTAGCATAGTAAACGTCTTGTACACTTTCAACAAATGTGCGTCCTTTTTCAGTTAGCAGCACATATGTAACACGGTGATCCGATTTTGAATCTCTACGTGTTAGGTACCCATCTTCAACAAGTTTATTCATCTTGTGCGTAATGGCTGGTAATGTAACCTTCAATCTCTTGGCGATAGCACTTGGTTTAATTCCTTCTGGATCCCCAAACGCAACCGAGAATAAAAGTGTGATGTCAGCATCGCTCAATTGATACTTTTTGTGACGATAAATACCACTCTTTCTTAAGCCTTGCAAAGCTCTTTCGAAATCTTGTGCAAAAACTAATTTTTCATTCATAGTAATTCCCCCCTTACTATATATACCATTATATCTTTTTTTTTAAGAAAGTGTAAAGAAAAAGTTAATAAAAGTAAAGAAAATTCGGATTTTCACATATTTTAATATTTTATAGGTGAAAAAACGGTTTCATTCTTCCAATAACACTACAGATGACTTAAGGCTATTTATAGCATTTTTAAGCCAATTTATTTGTACTTCAAGCATTTTTTGTCTTTTATTTGGAACTTTTACATATAAGTTTGTTGTTAACTTGAGTAAATGTTCATAATAGGAAACGGATTCGACTTTTCTCTTTAGAATTGGTCCTAAATAAGCATCTTCTTTAGTTAATGCCTGAAAGTTTTTCACCAATACAAATAAAACATAGTAAAACTTCTCATGGACTACTACTTCATCGATTATCTGAAATCCATTTTCGCTTAGAAATTCTCTAAATTGATTAATATGAGTATGTACAGACACGATGTATTTGTGGGGGACTTTATGCGGCTGCATAAGAATCGTTTTAACAAGGTGCATGCCCATACCTGCGATTGCAACACCGTCAAAGCTATCTTCGATATTTAAGAAACCATTTGAAAGTGCAAATGATACTTTATCAGATAGCCCAGCGGTTTCAATGTTTTTTTTAGCGTTATTAAGTGGCTGTTCATTAATGTCAGCAGCAATCCCTCTTTTGATATGGTGATTACTAAGTGCATCAATCAATAAATAGCCGTGATCGGTACCGATATCTAGTAAGGTATCAATCCCTACAGTAAGTTTACTTAAAGCTTCAATCCGTTTCATTATTTACGCGTTAAATTAAAGTCTTTAAGTTTCTTTTGACGAGATGGTTGTCTAAGTTTTCTTAAGGCCTTAGATTCAATTTGACGAATACGTTCGCGGGTAACACCAAACTCTTTACCAACTTCTTCTAGTGTATGAGTTTTGCCATCTAATAAACCATATCTTAATCTTAGTACTTTTTCTTCTCTGTCAGTTAAGGTTTCTAATACTTCATCTAAGGTACGTTTAACCATTTCTTGAACGGTATATTCATAAGGGTTAAGCGCTGTAGGGTCAGAGATAAAATCTCCTAAAGATGAATCTTCTTCTTCACCTACTGGGGCTTCTAGAGAGATTGGTTCTTGAGCAATTTTTTGAATTGCTTGCACACGTTCAGCAGTAATACCCATACGTTCACCAATTTCTTCAGGTGAAGGTTCACGTGATAATTCTTGTACAAGTTGACGTTGAATTCTGACGAGTTTGTTAATCGTTTCAACCATGTGAACTGGGATACGAATGGTTCTAGCTTGGTCTGCGACAGCTCTTGTGATGGCTTGTCTAATCCACCAAGTTGCATAAGTAGAGAACTTAAATCCTTTTTCATGATCAAACTTATCTACTGCACGCATTAAGCCCATGTTACCCTCTTGGATTAAGTCTAAGAATAACATGCCTCTTCCAACGTAACGTTTCGCAATCGATACAACCAAGCGATAATTCGCTTCAACAAGACGATTTTTAGCATACTGTGCATCTTCAACCATGTTTTCAAGTTGAAGTCTATCCGCTTCAGGAATTTCATATCCGTCTCTTTTAGCTTCTTCGAGTTGTTCTTGAGCCATTCTACCGTTATTAACACGAATAGCATAATCCACTTCTTCATCGCCTTTTAAAAGCGGGATACGGCCGATTTCTTTTAAATACATTCTAACTGGGTCATCGACCTTGATGCTTGATGGCAGTGATTCGATATTTAAAAGTTCTTCTTCTTTAATGTCTTCGATTTCTAATGACGATAATGACAATTGATCAAAATCCATTTCTTCAATGTCATCTTCTTCCTCTTCTTCTTCAATATCTAACAAAACAGGTGCTTGTTCAACCTCTACATCGATTTCTTCTTCCTCATCGGAATCATTGGTAATGTCAATGTCTTTATCCAGCAACGCTTGTTCGATTTCTTTATAGTTTTTTGAATCAAATGGGGCGATTTTGATGACTTCATCAAAACTTACATAACCGTTTTTTTCACCTTTTTTGATTAAATCTGCGATAATTTTATCTAGGTTCATCACTATTCTCCTTCTTTAATAAATAATATGCCAGCTTGTCTGAGCGTAGCTAAACTCTTAGATATGATTTGGCGAATGCGTTCACGAGTTAACCCCATAAAATTGCCTATTTCCTCTAAAGTATAATACTTGCCGTCGTATAGACCAAAGCGATAGCGAATGACTTGCTCATCTCTCTGTCCTAAACCTTTTAACATTTCTGTTATTTGTTCTTTTTCTTTTTCCATTAAGTAGTTTTGTTCAGGATTTAATACATCCGAAGCGATAAAATCTGATAAGGTTGCGTCTTCTTCACTTCCGACTACTTTGTCTAGAGATACAACTTCTTGAGTCAATTGTTCATAATACATCACTTTTGACACTGATACCCCTAACGCTTCCGCAATCTCTTCTGCGGTTGGATTTCTGTCCAAACTCATACTTAATTCATTTTTGATTCTTACCATTCGGTTTAGATCCTCAACCAAATGGACAGGTATTCTAATGGTTTTAGATTGTTTTGCAATCGCACGTGAAATGGCTTGTCTAATCCACCAGGTGGCATAAGTGGAAAACTTATTGCCCATACGGTAATCAAACTTATCCGCCGCTTTCATTAACCCCATTGAACCTTCTTGAACAATGTCCAGTAAATCCATTTTTCCATCGTATTTACGAGCAATAGATAAAACCAATCTCAGATTTGAAACCACAAGTTTATTTTTCGCATTAACAGCGTTTTCAATGGTTTTTTTGCGTTCTTCCTCTAATATTGGATCATCTTGGATGCCTTTATCCATGGCTTCATGACCTAAAAAAATGGTTTTTGTGATTTCTTTTTCTTCTTCAAGTGTTAATAGCTTAATATCGCCCATCTCTTTTAAGAATAAGTGATAGCTATCTAACGGTTTATCTTTCGGTATTTCAATAATAGGTGGTAACTCTTCTTCATATATGATTTCATAATTAGAGCTTTCGATTTCTTTCTTACATAAATCGAATAAAGCGTCATCCATATCGGTAAGATCTAATATGTCACCGAGTGGGATTTTTTTAGTATCTTTGTATTGTTCTAATAATCCTTTGATAGACTCTTTCATGTGTTTACCTGCCTTTTACTGATTTTATTTTTCAGTGCCTTTTGCTTTTCAACCATTGTTGTCTGAGTATATGCTTCTTTTTCTTGTTTAATCTCAACGAGTAATGCTTTGTATGCCTTTGTATCTGTGATTGTTGACATCACATCCAGTAAGCGTGTAATGGCATCTTCATCAAAAATGAACTGTCCACCCCATTCAATTTGTGAGGTCACTTTATCATTAAGAGCTGTTATTTGGTCTTCATCTAGCATGGTCTTAAATGTTTCTAAATCAAATGTTGAGTAAGATTTATAATAGCCATGCATCAAGGTTGTTCTTAATCTAAATAAATCCATATCAGCCACAAGCTGAGTACCCAATGCCTGATCAATACGGGTTGATGCAGATGGGTCTTTCATCATCGCAATCACAAGCTGTTTTTCAGCATGAAAATACTTTAGTGGCAATTCACGCTTGGCTTGTTGAGGCTTAGAATCATTTCGTGGGATACGTTCAATCTCAGGTTTTGGTCTGACTGCGTCGTAGCTTACACCTAAGTCATTGGATAATTTCTTTAAATAGATTTCTCTAATGCTGTTATCTTTGCCACGAAGTAAACTCATGACATTTTTCTTAAATGCATTGATATCATTTGCGTTGGTTAGGTCTAATCCATTTTTATAGTAATCATACCCAAACTGAACGGGATCAATGCTTTCAGATATCAACGCTTGGTAAGCTTCTTTACCGTTTTTCTTAACGAAGTCATCGGGATCTAGCCCGTCTCTTAAGCGAAGAATATCGACTCTTAAGCCAGCTTCTTGTAAAAGCGGAATTGCTTTCATAGTGGCATTTTGACCGGCTGAATCGCCATCATAAGCGACGATAACATGGTTGGTGTGCTGTTTGATGAGCTCAGCTTGTTTTTTAGTCAGTGCGGTTCCCATGGTTGCAACCCCGTAAGGAATACCAGCTCTATAAGATGCAATAACATCAAAGAATCCTTCGTGCAGAATCACTTTCTTACTCATTCGTATTTCTCTTAAAACAGATGAGAGATGATAAAGTGTTTCGCCTTTATGGAATATGACCGTTTCCGGTGTGTTGAGATACTTAACTTGATCATTATCTAAAGTTCTACCACTGAAGCCAACGACTCTACCAAGTGGATCGTGGACAGGAAATGTGATGCGGTAACTCATTAAGTCATAATAAGTACCATCTTCTCTTCGTTTCACTAATCCTGCAGATTCCATCTGATCTGGGTTAAAGCTCTTGTTTTTTAGAATATTAAATAATGCATCTTTCTCTTTTGGTGCTAGCCCAATTTGAAAGTGTTTAATTTCATCAATTGAAAGACCACGTTTCGTTAAATACTCAATTGCGATTTTACCTGATTCTGAATTGTGAAGGTAAAACTCATAAAATATATTAGCTTCCTTCATAATTGCATGTTCGACTTGGTCTTGTTCACCCTTTTTTACAACATTAAGTTTAATGCCTAGGGGTTCTGCCAGTGCTAGCGCGGCTTGTTCGAAACTTACATTTTTGATTTTTTGGTAAAACACAATTGGGGTTCCACCTTCACCACAAGCCATACATTTGGCCAAGTGCTTTTCTGGTGAAACGCTGAAGGATGGACTTTTGTCGTCGTGAAATGGACATTGGCCCATAAAGTTTTTGCCTTTTTTAACGAGATTGACATACGGGCTAACTAAGGCAACGATATCGGTCTTTTCATTAATTTCATCGATTAAGTTACGTGGAATCGCCATAAAAAGACCTCCTTCTCAATTAAAATGATACGTGTTTTTGGATAAATGCTTGTAAATCAGCAACAGCTACTTTTTCTTGTAGCATTGTGTCTCTAAAGCGAACAGTCACCGTATTTTGTTCTAATGTTTCATCGTCTACAGTAATGCATAGCGGTGTCCCAATTTGATCTTGTCTACGGTAACGTTTACCAATATTTTGAGTTTCATCATAAGTTGTTTGTGTGAACTTAGAAACAATCTCTAATAACTCCAATGACTTTTCTTCATGGCGTTTTTTGATTAATGGTAAAATCGCTACTTGATAAGGTGCTAAAGCTGGATGTATTTTCAATACTTCTCTTATTTGTCCATCAGCCAGCGTCTCTTCTTCATACGCTTGAGTTAAGAATGCCATTAATAGTCTTTCAACCCCAACAGATGGTTCTACAACATATGGTAAGTAACGTTCGTTGGTTTCTGGGTCTAAGTATTCTAAGGATTCTTTAGATTGTGTCTGATGGGCGTTTAAGTCGAAGTTTGTTCTCGATGCAATCCCCCATAACTCATCAAATCCCCATGGGAAGTTAAATAAAATGTCTGTGGTTGCATTTGAATAGTGAGATAATTCTTTTGGATCATGGTCATGTAATTGAAGGTTTTCTTGTTTTAACCCTAAATCTTTTAACCAATTGATGCAATAATTTCTCCAGTAGTTGAACCATTCGATTTCAGTCCCTGGTTTGCAGAAGAATTCGAGTTCCATTTGTTCAAATTCACGTGTTCTGAAAATGAAGTTACCTGGTGTAATTTCATTTCTGAATGATTTACCTACTTGGCATACCCCAAATGGGACTTTACGACGTGTGGTTCTTTGAATGTTCTTAAAGTTGATAAAAATTCCTTGTGCAGTTTCTGGTCTTAGATATACTGTGTTACCAGCACTTTCAGTGACACCTTGAGAAGTTTTAAACATTAGGTTGAATGCTCTTATTTCAGTCCAGCCCACTTTGCCACAATTTGGACATCCTACTTGATTATCCATTAAATATTTATGTAATTCATCGTTTGTCCATGAACTTGGATTAACTGTAAAGTTTGTATGTTCCTCAATTAATTTATCGGCTCTATGGCGAGTATTACAAAATTTACACTCTGTTAATGGGTCTGAGAAGCCACCGACGTGACCACTTGCTACCCAAACTTGTGAATTCATTAAAATCGATGAATCCAATAAGACGTTGTATCTATTTTCATCATGGAATTTCTTTAACCATGCTTTTTTAATATTGTTTTTTAACAAACTACCTAGTGGACCGTAGTCCCAAGTATTTGCTAAACCACCGTATAATTCTGACCCTTGATAAATAAAACCTGTTTGCTTAGCATAGGTCGTTAATTTTTCTAGACTAATCATGTTATCCCTCTATTCTCTTAAACCTTTAATATCATATTCTAGATGGTATCGATAAAAGGTTCTAATAAATGTTTCTATTTTCCTTATTTCATCACTCGTTAAGGTGAGTTCGTCCTCTTGTTTATAAAAGTACACTTTCGATAACAAGACGGTTTCTTCTAAACCTATTTCTGGATAAAGTCTATTGGTTTTGGTTGCTACTCTAGCTTCTTTAATCGAGAAACCAACAGGGTCATTACCAACAAAATCTAACCCATATCCCAATAGAAATAACAATTTGACTGCAAAAATCAAATGTGCCATCTCAACATTAGTGTTTATGTACTCCAAAAGCGAATAAACTTTATCATGTGGCAGATCTTCTGTGATTAGATGATCAATGAGTTCTAAAATGATGGCTATATGTTTCGTTTGTTGATAACTTACTTTTACCTGTCTATAGTCATTTAATAAAAGCGGTTTAGACAAACTATACATGTCTTTATCTTTCATATCAAACTCTATTAGTGTTAAGTATTGAGCAAGATGTCTGTGTTCATTTTTTAAACTCTTGATTCCATTGGCTACCAAAGTGACTTTTCCTGTTGGCGTATAAACAAACAGTAGTTTTGATGACTCTTTATAGTCTAGTGTTTTATAGATTAAGCCTTTATTCCGATTTGTCATAGCCAAATGCCTTTAAATCTGAAGGTCGATTTCGCCAGTCCTTTTTCACTTTAACCCAAAGGACTAAATGAATCTTTGTATCTAGTATTTTATTGATTTCTTTGCGGGCTTCTGTACCAATTTCTTTGAGCATTTGGCCGCCTTTACCAATTAGAATTTGTTTTTGTGTACTACGTTCAACCACAATAGTTGCATGTACTTCATATGTCTCATCGACCATTTCTGTATGTTCGATGACTACAGCTACTGCGTGAGGGACTTCTTCTTGGGTTTTATAAAGAACTTTCTCACGGATGATTTCAGCCATGATTTGGAAATCCGTTTGATTCGTGATTTCGTCAGTTCCAAATAGTGGATAGCCCTCTTGTAGGTCTTCTTGAAGTGCTGTAATTAGTTTATCAATGTTAAGGTTTTCTTTCGCTGATATAGGGAAAAACCCCTTAAATGGAAATGCACCTAAATAAGACATAATGATTTTATCGATCTCAGCCTTTGATTTAAGTTCATCAATTTTGTTAATGATTAAATAGACCGGGCTGTCGATGTCTTTAAACAATCTAATGATTTGGTCTTCGCCAAATCCTTTTGCTTGGTCTACCATGAATAAGACTGCATCCATGCCTTGAATGGAACTGTAGGCAGTTTCATCAAGGATTCTACCCAGTTGGTGCTTAGGTTTATGTATCCCCGGTGTATCAACGAAGACGATTTGATAATCCTCCGTTGTCTTTATACCCAATATGCGGTTTCTAGTTGTTTGAGGTTTTGGGCTCGTGATCGCAATCTTTGACCCAATTACCTGGTTTAAGAAAGTAGATTTACCGACATTAGGCTTTCCTACTATACTTACGAATCCACTTTTAAAATTACTCTTCATTATGCTCAACTTCGTCAAATGAATAAGGCAATAGTTCTTTGATGTTTGTAGGTTTGATATCGCCTTTTAGGTTAGATAAGTAGATTGGTGTGTTTTTTGGCATCAATTCATTCATCACTTGTCGGCATGCCCCACAAGGACTAATTGGTTGATCGGTCCCACCAGTGACAGCAAGTGCCACGATGTCTTCTTTATGATACCCTTGGCTATAAGCCGAGAATAGTGCACTTCTTTCCCCACAATTGGATAAACCATATGAAGCATTTTCAATATTTGCGCCATGAATGACGGTGCCATCTTTCATTAATAAAGCTGCACCAACGCCAAAGTTTGAATACGGCGAGTAAGTTTTTTGTCTTGCTTTAATTGCTTCTTGAACTAATTGTTCCTTTGTCATTTTATAACCCTCTCTAAATTTGCTTTCTTTAAGATTTCTTCTTGTTTTGTGAACATCACTTTTTCATCTTCTTCGGTATGATGGTCATACCCAAGTAAATGTAAGTAGCCGTGTACAGACAAGAAGCCAATTTCTCTTTCAATGCTATGATTATAGTCACTAGCTTGTTCTTTTGCTCTATCTAGGCAAATAAATATGTCACCGATATAATCGTCTTCTTTATCTGGAAAACTAATTACATCCGTCACTTTGTCAATTCCTCTATAATCTCGATTCATTGTTTTAATTGCATCAGATGTTAAGAAGATGACACTCATTTCCTCTTTTGTGTCGACTTGCTCGAATATTCTTTTGATTAATACTTCGGCTTGTTCTGTGTTTTCTTCTGTTTGATTGTAAAATGTAATATCCATTAGGACTCATACCTTTCTAGTATTCTTTGAACCAGTGGATTTCTAACAACATCCAACCGTTTGAAATGAACGACCTTAATCGCTTCAATATCTCCTAACAAGTTAATGGCTTCGGTTAATCCAGAACTGATACCTCTGGGTAAGTCTGCTTGAGACGGATCTCCAGTAATAACCATTTTGGATGAAAAGCCTAGTCTTGTAAGAAACATCTTCATTTGCGTTGGGGTTGTGTTCTGTGCTTCATCTAAAATGATGAAGGCATTTTCTAGCGTGCGCCCACGCATGTAAGCAAGTGGCGCAATTTCAATGACTCCTTTTTCCATAAGTGAAGTGGTTAGTTCAAACCCTAAAAACTCATAGAGGGCGTCATATAGTGGAATCAAATACGGATCCACTTTTTCCTTCAAATCCCCCGGTAGGAATCCTAAGGACTCACCGGCTTCAACCGCAGGTCTAGTTAAAATCAGTTTTTTGACTTTATTGTCTTTTAAGTAACTAACTGCTTGAGCAACGGCAAGATAGGTCTTACCTGTTCCTGCAGGGCCGACTCCAAAGACCATATCCGATTGGATCAATGCTTCATGGTAGACTTTTTGAGTGAATGTTTTCGGGTAAATTGGTTTGCCTTGCTGATTGATAATAATGTGCTTTCTACGTAAAAAAAGATTTTCAACATCTTCAAGTTCATTGGCTTCAGCTAATTTAATGAGATAAAGAACATCTCTTTCAGACAGTGACACTTGTGATGCAATCAAAATCATTTTTTCTAATACGCTTTCCATTATGGAACAAACAGCTAGATCAACACAATCGGTGTGAAACTCAGTATTTGTAAGAACCAAATTAACATTAAAATAGGTCTTAAAGACCTCTAAGTTCTTATCGAATGCACCGACAATGTTATACGCCAATTCCGGCTCTTTTAGAACTACATTCAACTTCATTCAATCACTCCTAGGTTTATTATATCATAATAAAGGTGAAAAATAAGTCATTTAATAAAAGAAAAAAGCACAAATTCATGTGCTTATTTTTTATTGCTTCGAGCTGCTTGGCGCTTTAATTTACGATCAACACTAGGTTTAACGTAAAACTCGCGCTTACGTGCTTCTGCGAGGGTGCCAGATCTAGAGACGTCACGTTTAAAACGACGCAATGCATCTTCTATAGATTCGGTTTCACGTACTACGATTTTAGGCATGTCTGCCCTCCTTCCGCACTTAAAAATCCTTAAGCCGTTATCATTATATCGAATTTAATACTGTTTGTAAAGCCTTTTATCAATGATTTTAATTTGATTGACTTTCCAGATGTGCGTCAATGACGCTCAAGGCGTATAGACAGGCAATTTCCGTCTGTAGTATTCTTTTTCCTAATCCTACTCTCTGAAAACCTTTGGATGCTAAAAACGCCAGTTCTTTCTCGTCAATACCGCCTTCTGGGCCGACTAAGATTGCTACAGAATCTCCTTTTTGAATGTTTTTAACACAATCTAAGAAAGAAACATCTTTATCATTCTCATACGCTACCCATAAATGATCAAAACGATACTCTAATTTATCAAGTGACTCCTTATAGGATATCTGTGGAACGGCATCTCTATGCGATAACCTTGAAGCTTCATAAGCTATTTTTAGAAAACGGTCCATTTTTTTGTCAATAGAACTACTATCATAAGAAACGATGCTTCTTTTCATGGGTACAAAGATTATCTCTGATACCCCAAATTCAGTTGCGTATTTGGATACAATTTCTTGTTTATCTTGTTTTCCAAGACCTTGTATGAGAGTGATCTTTACATGGTTTGGCACAGAGGCTAATTCTTTTAGATATTGGACCTCTACCATATCTTTATCGATGCTAACAATTTCTGCTAAAAAACAGACGCCACCGACACAAAGTTCAATTTGCTCTTTTGGTCTCATACGCATCACTTTGCCAATATGAAATGCAGTTTCGCCTTTAAGTTCATTGGTTTTTTCCGTGATAAAATAACGTTGCATAAAAACACATCCATTCTTGCTAACGACTAGATTATACCTAAATAAGGAACAAAAGAAAAGCCTTCACTATAGAAGGCCTATTCGATTCATTTTTTGTGACCTGGGTTATCTTGACTTCCCTTGTCTTTTTCGTCATCATCATGATCATGGTCTTTCTTTCCCCCACCACGATTCGGATTTTTATGACCTGTAAAATCCCCTTTATCGCCATTTTTGTTCATGATTTCATAGCGAAATAGGTTTTCTCCAGTTATTTCATCTTGAATAACTGTGACGATCATCTTTCCTTCTTCTTCAGAGTGATATGTCTCAATCTCGTAATTCACATCCAAGTATATCTTTCCATTTTCTTGTTTTCGAACGGCAGTCAATGATAACTCTATCCCCTCTAGTTCATTATCATAATCTAGTTCCACACGAATATTTCGATTCTGTTTTTTTAGTTTCAATTCTGTATTTTCGGTTTCAGTGCCATTTTTAATAACAGTGTATTCAAAATATTGTTGTTTACTCGATTCGATCGATTTCACAAGAACTGCTTCTTCATATTTGGATATAGAATCACGATAGGTCAATGTTTCAACAATTGTAACACCATTATTACTTGTTTTCTTACTATCTAAATAAAAGACTGTATCGTCGATGATAACTTTACCTATAACGTTTATGCTCAGGTTATTAATGATTTCTTTATAGTAATATGTATAAGTTATTTGTTCACCCATTAAACCATTAGTCTTGATTGTTGCCATCAAATCATAGTTTTCATCATCCGAGGGTAAACTGTCATAAACAACCAGTTCTTCTTCAGATATCGCAAGTTCAATCAAATTAAAATACGGGTTCAATGTATCCATACGAGACTGAATCACTATATCTGTTTGAGTGGGTTGACTCATGTATAAAACAATATTGGCAGCTTCAATGGTTTCCGCTCTATCATAGGAATCCAGTAACACAGATGATGATATCGCATTAAATGAGTATACTTGATTGCTGGTCAATTTCACATTTGATAGCTGTGTATCATTAAGAGAATTCACTAAACCTATGGATAAAAATGTAACCAAAACAAGCATAAATGATAGTCTAAGTACGGTTCTAGGGCTAAACTTAAGGAATCGTCTTCGCTCTTTAGGTTCAATCACGATTGAGGCTAGATCAATTTTATCAATGACATTCATTGATTTGGGTTCAATTGAGTTTTTTAGTAATGATTTAAGTTCACTCTTTTTCATGATTTCCCCTCCGTTCTCATCGTTTTGATTGCCTTATTATAAAGCCATAATACCGTTCCTAAGGGTTTATTGAGGATAATCCCTATCTCTTTAAAGCTTAGTTCGTCAATGATATGCATCAACACAATATCTTTTTCAATTTGACTTACACGCTTAAGTAATTCTTCAACCAATAGTTTGTTTTCATGATTCGTTTCAACTTTGTATTGGTACTCTACCTCTTCAAAATCAATGGTCGATTTATTTTTTCTAAAATAATCCATTGCAAGATTATGGGCAATTGAGTTAATCCATTGTTTAAACTTACCATTCTTCTTATAACTGTTAATTTTCTCAATTGCCCTAACATATGTATCTTGCATTAAATCTTGTGTAATGGATTCGTTTTTAATCACTGATTTTATGATTGCATAAACGCTTTTATAGGTTAACTCATAGAGCGCTTTAAATGCTTCTTCATCTCTATTTTTTACTAAATCGATATAATCATCACATTGAAGTTTCATAGGCCCCCTCCAATCATAACAATTATACCAAAATAAGTCACCTTAGATAAAGATTGTTACCAAAAAACTTGTAAAGAATCTCTATCTTTTCCCATTTGAATTTTTGCCTTGGTTATGTCTTTCGAATTCATCTTTGTGTTCGTGCTTATGACCTTTTGAAGTACCCAACAAAGTGTATTCATAGGTGGTTTCACCAGTTTCTGGATCAACGTTGATATTAATCTTGATTTGGCCACTGTCAGTCTTACGATTGCTTTCTCTTATTTCATATTTGACCATGATGTCATATGAAGCATCTGTGGATTGCTTGAACATGTACTTACTTGAAGTGACGCCATCACTATAATCTAGTTTAACGATGGTCATTTGATCTTCAGTTTCGATTTTAATCTTGGATTCGAATACTAATAACCCATTTTCAACTTGTTTGAATCTAAGTTTTTGGTCATCTTCTTCAGATTCATACATAATCTTAATGAAGTTGTCTTTATCAACATAAGCTAAGAATTTATATGTAGTTTCATCATCTTCAACCACTTTACGACCTACTAATTCGAATTCTTTGTCGTTAATGACGATTAATCCTGTTAATTCGGTTACGACTTCACTGTCAAACTCATCTTCAAAATCGTCGTCATATTCATGTCTTCTTAGCTTTGGTTCATAAATTTCAGATTCGTTTGTTGTAGTATCTGTATCTGGTGTAGTTTCTGGTTCTGTTTCATCATTTGTTTCTTCAATAGGTTCCACCAAAATAAGTTCATTATAATAAATGACATACGTTCGTGTTACACCTAACATATCTTTGGTGCTGTATGTGATCATTTGAGCATAGGCTTCTCTATCAGATACAGTCATTTGAACATCAAGTGTACCATTGCTTAAATAAGTTTCGATTAAGCTTAAATATTTTTCTAACACCAAATCGGCTTCAACTTCTGTTTCAGTTGGTACGTCATCTGGAATCATATCTGGGTTTGTCTCACTATATGAAACAGTTTCTGTAGTTGTATTGGCATTCAAATCCACTAAGTTCGCCAATGATACCATCGAGTAATTGAGAATATCTTTCTCAGTTTTTAAAACGGATTGAGCACTAGCTTCGTTGCATCCAGCTAGTCCAATCAATGCTAATAATAAAGTAAAACTAATCACTATTTTTCTCATAATATCACCTTTCCTTACACTATGTATACGGTGATAGTCAGTTTTTTATTGGTAAAAAGACTAGATAACCTATAAATTCTGATGATTTCGGCATAATAAGAAAAAAGAAGTCCAATAAATGGACTTCCAATGACGACTAGTTTTTAAATAAATTTTTGAATTTTTCCCAAGGTGTATCTTTTGGTTTTGGGTTTGCTTTTTCAAATTGACGAAGTATCGTTTCTTGTTCTTTGGATAAGTTTGTTGGTACCTCAACTTTTACGACAACAAGTTGATCACCTTTACGTCCAGAGTTTACGTTTGCTACACCTTTTTCACGCATACGAAGAACCGTCTCGCTTTGAGTTCCTGCAGGAATCTTTAATGCAACTTCTCCATAGATCGTTGGCACATCAATTGTATCTCCAAGTGCAGCTTGCACAAATGAAATTGGTGCTTCTAAGATAATATTATCATTTTCGCGTTTGAAAACTTTATGTGGTTTAACTTGGAATCTTAAATATAAATCGCCTGATGGGCCGCCATTAACGCCGCCTTCGCCATAACCTGGCATACGTAAAGACATGTTGTTGTCGATACCTGCCGGAATCTTAACTTCAATATCCTTAGTAACTCTTTCACGTCCAGAACCATTACATGTTTTACAACGATTTTTAATGGTTTTTCCGCGCCCACCACATTTTGGACAGGCTTGTTGACTACGAATATTGCCTAAAATGGTACGTTGTTCTACATGAATATAGCCTTGCCCATGACATCTATCGCAAGTGTCTACATCACTAGATGACTGACCGCCATGTCCACCACAGGTGTGACAAGTTTGATCAACATCAATCTTAATGGTCTTCTTTGCGCCTAAAACGGCTTCTTCAAAGGTGATGTTCATTCGTTTTTCTAAGTCATCGCCACGTTGTGGGCCTGAGTGGTCTCTACGTTGTTGACCGCCTCCACCGAAAAACGAACTAAAAATATCCGAGAAGCCACCAAATCCTTCGAAACCTCCAAAGCCTGAGCCGCCTTGTCCGAATGGACCATTATGTCCGAACTGATCATATTGACGACGCTTTTCAGCATCTCCTAGAGTGTCATAGGCTTCTTGAACTTCTTTAAATTTCGCTTCTGCATTTGACTCTTTAGAGACGTCAGGATGGTATTTTTTTGCTAACGAACGGTATGCTTTCTTGATGTCCTCTTCTGAAGCATCTTTACTGATACCAAGCACGTCATAATAATCTCTTTTTTCTGCCATAATTACTCCTTACCAAAAGGGGCCTTAGCCCCTCTTGTGATTATTTTTCTTCAAATTCTGCGTCTACAGTTTTTGAGTCATTTTTTGGTTCTTCAGTGTGTGCTTCTTTTTCTTTTGATGCTTTTTCATAAGCCTTAACTGCGATGTCTTGAGCATCTTTTTCTAATGCTTCTTTACGTTCCTTGATTAAGTCAAGGTCTGTTCCATTTAATGCCTCTTCGAGGTCTTTTACAAGTCTTTCAACTTTATCTTTTTCATCTTTAGTTACTTGGTCACCTAAGTCATGAACCGCTTTGTTGGTTTGGAAAATTAAGCTTGAAGCCTCGTTTCTTAAATCAGCTTCTTCGCGTTTTTTCTTGTCTGCTTCTGCGTTTTCTTCCGCTTCTTTAACCAAACGGTTGATTTCTTCTTCACTCATTGCAGAACCACCAGAGATGGTAATCTTATGAGATTTGCCTGTTCCTAAGTCTTTTGCACTTACGTTAACGATACCGTTAGCATCGATGTCAAACTTAACTTCAATTTGAGGAACCCCACGTGGTGCTGGTGGAATATCCGTTAATTGGAATCGTCCAAGTGTCTTATTGTCTTGAGCCATTTGACGTTCACCTTGTAATACATGAATGTCTACAGCTGGTTGGTTGTCGCTTGCAGTTGAGAATACTTGTGATTTAGAAGTTGGAATGGTTGTGTTTCTGTCAATTAGTTTAGTGAATACACCACCAAGTGTTTCGATACCAAGTGATAATGGTGTAACGTCAAGTAATAGTACGTCTTTAACATCTCCTGATAATACGCCACCTTGGATTGCAGCACCCATTGCAACTACTTCATCTGGGTTAACACTGCGGTTAGGCTCTTTACCTAATTCGCGTTTAACAGCTTCTTGAACAGCTGGAATACGTGTAGATCCACCAACTAATAATACTTGATGAAGTTTACTTGCATCTACCTTCGCATCTTTAAGTGCACGTCTAACTGGTCCTAATGTTCTTTCAACTAAATCCCTAGTTAGTTCATCAAATTTTGCTCTAGTAAGTGTCATTTCTAAGTGTAAAGGTCCAGCTTGTCCCATTGTGATAAATGGTAATGAGATTTGCGTAGAAGTCACACCAGAAAGTTCTTTTTTAGCTTTTTCAGCTGCATCTTTTAAGCGTTGTTCTGCCATTTTGTCTTTGGATAAGTCAACGCCATTTTCTCTCTTGAATTCTTGAACTAAGTATTCCATAACTTTGTGGTCAAAGTCATCTCCACCTAGTAAGTTGTCTCCTGCTGTCGATAACACTTCAAATGTACCATCCGCTAAGTGAAGAATAGATACGTCAAATGTTCCTCCACCTAAGTCAAATACTAGTACAGTTTGTTCTTTTTCAAGCTTATCGATACCATACGCTAATGCTGCAGCGGTTGGTTCGTTAATGATACGCATAACTTCTAAACCAGCAATTTTACCTGCATCTTTAGTCGCTTGTCTTTGAGCATCATTAAAGTAAGCTGGTACAGTAATAACAGCTTTTTTAACTTGTGCACCAAGGTAGTCTTCTGCAGTTTTCTTTAAGTTTTGTAGAATCATTGCAGAGATTTCTTGAGGGGTATATTGCTTACCATTGATGTTAACACGGTAATTGCCTTCACCCATGTGTCTCTTAATTGAAGATACTGTGCTTGGATTAGTTATAACTTGACGTTTTGCTACTTCACCAACTGAGATTTCTTCCCCTTTAAATGCCACTACTGATGGGGTTGTTCTAGAGCCATCCGCATTTGGGATTACTTTAGCTTCTCCACCTTCCATAATGGATACTACTGAGTTTGTTGTTCCTAAATCGATACCGATAATTTTATTAGTTGTTGCCATTTTCATCACTCCATTCGTTAACTTTGACCATGGCAGGTCTGATAATTCGTTCTTTATACATATAACCGGTTTGTGTTACTTGTACACAAATGCCGTTTGGTTTGTCTTTGTCATTTACCTTATCAATTGCATGATGGTAGTTTGGATCAAATGGTTGATTGAGTGCATCAATCACTTTTAAGCCCTCTTCTTCTAGAATTTGGAACAGTTGGTCATTAATCATTTTAAATCCGATGAGGTAATTTCTTAGTAAGTCATTATCCACTTCCATTCCAGTAACTATTTTAAGTTGGTCCATTGGATTGATTAAAGCTTCAATAACCTTTTGTGAAGCATATTTACGTTCGTTAATGCGTTCTTGATGTGTACGTTTCTTGAAGTTCTCTAATTCAGCACGCTCTCTTAAGAAGTTGTCTTTCAGTTCCTCTTTTTCGGCAGTTAACACTTCAATATCTTTCATCAGTTTTTCTATTTGATCTTTCAATTTTACTTTCTCACTTTTCTTCTTTTCTTTTGACTCTTCAATCTCTACATCCTTTTTGATGTCATCCATACTATTACACCTCTTTATTTTTTATATAATTTCGCGATATTCTTCGCTACATACTCCATGAGTGGTATCACTTTTGAGTAATCCATTCTGGTAGGTCCAATAATCGCAATGGTTCCTTGATCCTCATCAGATACATAATACGGCACTGAGATTATCGTGCACGTATCGGTTGGCATAAATGAGGCTTCACGTCCGATTTTGATCGATAGTTTGTTTGTATGTCCAATGAGTTTGACTAATTCTTTACGGTCAAGCATGTACATCAATTCTTTCATTTGATTGACATCTTGAAACTCTGGTTGGAGTAACATTTGTCCCATGCCTGTTAAGTAGACGTTTTGATCAGCCATGTGTTTAAAAGCGTTCACAAAGGTATCGACAAGTCGTTCTTGGTAATCCATGTATTCAATAATGTTCTCTTCCGTGTACGCGTTCTTTAAGATACGTTTAGCGTCTTTTACCAATTGGTTTTCTAATAAATCATTTAAAGATGCAATGATTCGTTTAAAATCATCTAAAGACAATTGGTCAGGAATTGAGACTGTTTCGCTTTGAACATGTCCCTTATCCGTTACAATCAGTACAACCGCTTCGGATGTTGTTAATGGGATAAAATCCACTTTTTTGATTCTAGCAAACATATCGTTCGGTCCTAAAACCATGGATGTGTAATTGGTTAATTCTGAAAGTAGGTTAATCGCTTCTTTAACAGCATATTCTCGATTGTTTTCGTACTCTGAAAACAATTGATCAATCATTGGGAATATTTGCTTAATCTCATCATCTCGTGTTACTAGGTTTTCTACATAATATCTATAGCCCATGTTTGAAGGGATTCTTCCACTAGATGTGTGTGTTTTTTCTAAAAAGCCTAATTCTTCAAGTTTGGCCATATCATATCTAAGGGTGGCTGAACTAAAATTCAGATAGGGTTTATCCGTTAGTGCCTTACTCCCTACTGGGACACCATCCGAAACATAAGCTTCAATAATGGCTTTTAAAATGAGTTTTTGTCTATTCGATAACACAACATCACCTCTTATTAGCACTTACTATCTTTTAGTGCCAACTTTATTTTATCTTATGATTTTAGCACTGTCAAGTCAAATGTGCTAAAAAACAAAAAAAGGCTTTCGCCTTTAGTATTATTTGTTATTTTGAAAGTACTTTTTTGACATAATCGTTGTCTTTTTTTTCTTGGTTTAGCGTTGTTGGTTCATCGTGTCCGGGTAGTATTTTGGTTAGACCTGGTAGTTCCATAAATAGTTTTTTAATCGATTTATTTAAAAGCGCTGTGGAACCACCTATCAAATCCGTTCTACCTACAGAGCCTTTAAATAAAGTATCTCCAGTATAAAGCATATTTCTATGTAAAAAGCATACCCCGCCTTTAGTATGACCTGGGGTATGAATCACCTTAATCGATTCATCTAAGAAAGCAATCGAATCCTTATCTTCTACGAAATGAATATCTAAGTTGTTTTTTTCAAATGTTCTTTTTAACTTGATGTCTTTTGAGCCATTTTGGTCATCATTAAACATTAAATCATAATCTTGTTTATGCATATAGATAGGGACTTTAAACTCATGAATAAGTGCTGTATGATCAATGTGACCATGTGTTAATAAAATGGCTTTTAATTGATACCCATTCAAGGCTTGTTGAATTAAAGACAAGCTATGGCTAGGGTCAATTAGAATGGCCTGGTCGAATTTTTTAATGATGTATACATGGGATAAATCATCATTGCCTTTTAATATCATATTTACCTCTAAGTAGAAAAAAAACTATTCTTAGAATAGCTTATTTCTTTTCTCTGTGTACAGTATAAGTACGTGATTTTGGGCAGTACTTTTTCATTTCAAGACGAGTCGGTGTGGTTTTCTTATTTTTAGTTGTATAGTAGTTTTCTTCGCCACATTCTGTACAAACTAACTTGACTAGTTCACGCATGTATAAATCCCTCCAGACATTTCATTTAAAAGTATATCAAACTACGATATAAATATCAAGCATTTTTGATTTATATGATTTTGATTCCGAACTTTAATGCCTTTATAGCCTAACTAAGCCATTACTATAAGTGCTTTACAAAATCTATTTTAACCTCTTTTTTGAGGATATCTTTGTTTGAATAGAACGAACCATCAAACCCATTAAACTCATAACCATTCTTTCTTAAAAAGCATATAGCAGGATAATTTGTCGATGAAACTTCAACAAAAATGGCTCTAGCACCTTTCTTTTTGGCCACAACTTCGATGTGACCTAGTAGTTCAGTGGCATATTTCTTTCTTCTTACTTTGGCATCGACCCATAAGTTTGGAATGACATAGCGGTTATTGATTGTATCCATAGAACCTTCAATGACTGCCATTAAGTTTTTCTTTTCTAACATACCAAATACATCAGAAACGATTAAGTGACTTGCGAAAAGAATAGATTTAAACTTTTTTTCTTGAGCAAATAAGTACTTCTTTTTGTCGATGGACATGCTAATATTCTTTTTGTTTTTTACTTTAATATGATAGTAGAATTTCGTTTTATAACGAGACTCTAAAGGGTAATTTTGATACTCTTGTCTACTTAGTTCTTCTATCTTCATACAATCAGCTCCAATATTGATTTAATCATATTATCATATAAAAATAAAGGGGTTTTCAGTCTTTTGATTTTATCAAGTCTAATCTCTTAAAAAAACAATTCAGTATGATATAATAAAAATTGGTGATATTATGCAAAGACTAGAGACAAGACCAATCAAAATTGGTAATTTAATAATGGGTGGCAACAATCATGTTTACATCCAAAGTATGACAACAACCTATACTAAGGATGTTGATGCAACCGTAGATCAAATATTAAGACTAGAAAAAGCCGGTTGCGAAATCGTTAGAGTGGCCGTATTAGACAAAGTGGACGCTAAAGCCCTAGGGGAAATTAAGAAACGAATTCATATTCCTTTGGTCGCAGACATTCATTTTGACTATAAACTGGCTTTAGAAGCTATTGAACAGGGTGTTGATAAAATCCGCCTAAATCCAGGAAACATCAAGGACCGCTCAAAAGTTGAAATGGTTGTTGAAGCATGTAAAGCAAAAAAAGTTCCTATTCGCATTGGCGTTAATAGTGGCTCATTACCTGACAACTTAGAACCAACTGCAGAAAACATGATTAAAGTAGCTAAAGGGCATGTTGAAATCCTTGAATCTATGGACTTTTTTGATATTGCATTATCCTTAAAAGCAACTGATATGAACCTAATGATCGATACGTACCGCTTAGCTGCAAAAACCTTCCCATACCCACTTCACTTAGGGGTCACTGAAGCTGGTACTGCTTTTAGTGGCGCAATTAAGAGCGCAATGGGCATTGGTATCCTTTTACACGAAGGTATCGGTAACACCATTAGAGTATCTTTAACAGACAATCCTGAAATTGAAATTCGTGCAGCAAAAGAAATCTTAAAAAATCTAAATTTAAGAAATGATATACCAAACCTAATTAGCTGCCCTACTTGTGGGAGAATTCAATACGATATGATCGATATTGCAAAACGCATAGAAACCTACTTACAAGGCGTTAATAAGAAAATCAATGTTGCAATCATGGGGTGTAAAGTAAACGGCCCAGGCGAAGCAAGACACGCAGATATAGGGGTTGCAGGTGGCAAGGGTGAAGCAGTTATCTTTAAACACGGTCAAATCTTAAAGAAAATCAAAGAAGACGAGGTCTACGATGAACTTGTCAAAATGATTGATGAATACGAAGTATAACCATTTATTGTGAGTCCGAAAGGATTCACTTTTTTTGTATAACAAAAAAGCATTCGCGGCTGCGAATGCTTTAGTTTATTAACGTTGTCCTTTATCGTAAGGCACTCCTGAAGCTTTAGGTGCTCTCGAGCGCTTAGACGAGAATATTAAAACGATTAGTGTGGCCAAATAAGGTAAAATTTTATAATACGTTTGATTAATGCCCAAGTTATTTAGGAATGGAATAAGAGGAATGGAATATGCGAATGTTCTTAAGAATGCGAAGAACAATGCTGCAAATAAAATTCTAAGTGGTTTCCATTGTCCAAAGATCATAACCGCTAAAGCTAAAAACCCGAACCCTGCAACCCCTGTATGTCCACTGATGTTGCTATCAATGACCCCAACAGAGTAAAAATACCCACCAATACCACCTAATAAACCTGATAAACCAACACCATAATATCTCATTCTAGATACGCTGATACCGACGGATTCAACTGCATGTGGATGTTCACCAGTTGCACGTAATCTCAAACCAAATTTGGTCTTATAAAGAATGATTGTTGCAGCAACCAGTATCAATATGCCTATATATACTGTTAAATAAGTGTTTTGGAAGAACAAGTCTCCAATAACAGGAATGTCTCCTAATAGAGGCACTTTTCGAATATATAAAGCGATGTCTGTTGTTACACCATCTGAGTTAAACTTCATTTTTGAGAAAAGCAAGATGATTGCAGGAATCAACATATTCATCGATGTCCCTGTAATCGTTTGGTTCGCTTTCATGTTCACCGCAGCGTATGATAACAACATTGAATATATAATACCACCAAGCCCCGCAATAATCATTGCGACTAGTAATAATAATTGTGGATTAATCCCAGATGTTTGAAGACTTCTAATTAATAGTGCACCAATGAATGCGCCAACCAACATAATCCCCTCAAGGGCAATGTTAATGACACCACTGCGTTCGCTAAACATACCACCTAAAGCAACAAGTAAAAGTGGAATAGCTACTGGCAACATGTTTTGAACGATGTAATATAGTGTATCCATAATTACTCAGCCTCCTTTGTAGTAACAGGCGCTTTTTCAACAACTTCTTCTTTCTTTGCCGACAATTTTTTAACAATGAATTGACTTAATAATAGGGCAAATGCTGAGAAGTAAATAATCACCGAGATTACCACATCAATGATTTCAACTTTAAAGCCAACTAAGTTCGCTAAAGTACCCCCTCTTTGAAGGTGTGAAACAAAGATGGATGAGAATATAATGCCTATTGGATGTGAATTACCCAGTAAGGCAACGGCAATACCATTAAATCCGTTTGCAGCAATAACGTTGATTGGTTCATAAGTCATTGAACTACCAGCAATTGCACTTGGTGAAAGTATGAATAATGCACCACCAAGTCCGGCTAGTCCGCCAGCAATCATCATTGTTAATACTGTGTTTCTCTTATAGTTAATCCCTGCATATTGGCTGGCATTCTTGTTATAACCAGTCGCCTTAAGTTCATAACCAAAAGTTGTGTATTGCATAATAATGTATAAGGTAATTGCTACCAATAATGCGATTAGTAACCCAATATTTAAGTTTGAGTTAGCAAATCCAAGTGTTTGAAGTTTGACAGAATCTGGTAAATAACGCGTTCTTGTCATGATTGGATTGTACATTTTTGAGTTGCCTTGTACCCACATATCCACTAAATACATACCAATATAGTTAAGCATAATGGATGAAATAACTTCATTAACGTTAAGGAATGCTTTAAGAATACCTGGGATAGCTCCCATTAGAGCCCCACCTAAGATACCAGCAAGTACAGCGACTAGCCAGTGAATGCTTGGTGGTAGATCTATCATGAAACCAACATAAATGGCGAAGAATAACCCCATTGTATATTGTCCAGAAGCACCAATATTAAATAACCCCATCTTAAAGGCAAATCCAACCGCTAACCCGGTCATTAGAATAGGTGTAGCGAAGTATAGTACGTCTGAAAATCTAGTAAAGCCACCAAATATCATTTCTGTGAATCCATAGAAAGCATCTGCTGGATTAGCAAATAGCATTACCACTAAACCAAAGAGTAATCCAACTAGTATAGCCAACAATGCGCCACCAAAACCAGAGCCCATCACAGATATCAACCATTTTTTCGGTTCGAATTTGATTTTCTTAATGTCCATGAGATACACCTACATTTCTTTTGGCACCTGACATGTATAATCCTAACTCTTCAAATGTAGTTTGCTTAGGATTTAACTCACCAACGATCTCTCCTTCATACATAACAAGAATACGATCGCTTAAGTTCATGACTTCTTCAAGTTCTAAGGAAACCAATAATACAGCCTTACCTTCGTCTCTTGCATTTACGATTTGCTTATGGATGAATTCGATTGCACCAACATCCAATCCACGAGTAGGTTGGACGGCGATTAATAATTCACAATCTTTTTCAACTTCTCTAGCAATAATCGCTTTTTGTTGATTACCACCAGACATTTGACGGGTAATGGTGTCAGCTCCTAAGCTACTTCTTACGTCATATTGCTTAATTAATCTTTCAGCATATTCTCTGATTGGTTTTCTTCTCATAAAACCTTTATTTTGAAACTCTTTTCGCCAATATGTCTGTAAGATTAAGTTTTTCTCTAAAGAGTAATCTAGTACTAATCCGTGTTTGTGTCTATCCTCCGGAATGTGACTCATACCAGATTTTGAACGATTACGGATGGATTGTTTGGTTATGTCTTTGTTAGAAAGCATAATAGAACCACTAAGTGTTTTTTCTAAGCCTGTTAAAGCATAAACTAATTCAGTTTGGCCATTGCCTTCAATACCAGCAATACACACAATTTCGCCAGCTTTTACATCGAAAGAAACATTAGATACACTGTGTTTTGTACTGTGCTTAGATGCTACTGAAATGTTATTCACATCTAAAATCACTTCTTTTGGTGCTGCAGGTTTTTTAGATACACTCAAGTTGACGTCTCTACCGACCATCATTTTGGAAAGTTCTAGTTTATTTGTTTTGGAAATTTCTACTGTACCTTTGTATTTACCTTTTTGTAAAACTGTACAACGGTCAGCTACTTCCATGATTTCGTTTAATTTATGAGTAATAAATAGAATTGACTTTCCCTCTTTTGCAAATTGCTTCATGATTTTCATCAAGTCTTCAATTTCTTGAGGCGTAAGTACCGCAGTTGGTTCGTCAAAAATCAAGATTTCATTATCACGGTATAGCATTTTTAGGATTTCAACTTTTTGTTGCATACCTACTGTGATGTCTTCGATTTTTGCATCCGGATCAACGAGTAATCCATATTTTTGACTTAAGTCTACGATTTTCTTTCGAGCTTCTTTCATATCAAGAAAACCTTTGGTTGTAGGTTCAACCCCTAATACAATGTTTTCAAGTACACTAAACACTTCTACAAGTTTGAAGTGTTGATGAACCATCCCAATACCATAGTTATTGGCGTCTGTTGGGTTTTTAATGGAGATTAATTCACCATTTTTTTTAATCTCGCCTTTTTCAGGATGATAAAGACCAAATAAAACACTCATCAAAGTAGATTTACCGGCGCCATTTTCCCCTAATAAAGCATGAATCTCACCTTTTTTTAATTGGAGTGTTACATCATCATTCGCAATGATTCCAGGAAACTCCTTGGTGATATTAAGCATTTCAATAATATAGTTATTCATCTTTATTCACCGCCTATTTGTATATATTATACAACATAAAACTAAAAATTAAGAGAGATTGATTATCATCTCTCTTAAAATTGATTTAGTTTATTTTTACCTTAATTACTGAACAATAACAGTAACGTTATTTAGATTAAGTCCTTCTTCTAATTCGTCAGCTGTAGCATAACCAGTTTCAGCGGCAACTTCAATTGTACGAATTGGAGTGATTGTGCCAGCAACTAATTTAGCAAATACAACGTCGTATTGTGCTTTGTTGAATGATGTGAATCTGTCAAATGCATTACCATTTGGATCACCAATAACGATAGTAGGTAGACCTACACCACCGTTAGCGGCATTGAAATAAGTAGTTTTGCCAGAATATGTTGCCCATGTGTCGTTATAGATTGCTTCTAATACTTGAACAACTGAAGTTGCTAAGCCTTTAGTAGCTGATGTGATAACAGTTGCGCTGTCATATCTTTGGTCAACGTCAACACCAATAACTTTCTTGTTAGTTTCAGCTGCTGCAGCCATTACTGACTTACCAACTGATCCACCACACGCGAAAATTACTTCAGTCATACCTTGATACATAGCTTTAGCAGTTGCTTTGTTAGTGTCGTTTTCTTCGAAGTTACCAGTGTAATGGTATTTAACTTCAACTGTAGCACTAAGTTCTTTAGCTGCATCTTCTGCACCTTGTAAGAAACCATATCCGAAAGCTTGAACCGCTGGAACTGCCATACCACCCATGAAACCTAATTTTGTCATGCCGTCTTTAACTGCAGCATAACCAGCTAGGTAACCTGATTGTTCTTCCGCATACATTACGCTTGCAACGTTTGCATCAGTACGGAATGTTTTATAGTCCGCTGTATGAGGAGCGCCATCTAGAAGAATAAATTTAACATCTGGATATTTAGTTTGAGCTTCAAAAATTGGAACTTCAAATAAGAACCCTGGAGTAACGATTACTTTAGCTCCACCTTTAACTGCTAGGTCGATTGATGCTAAATAACCGGCATCTGAAGCTTCTTCAGGTTTGTAGTATTTATGAGAAATTTTGTTTTCTTCAGCAAATTCTACGACACCTTCCCATGAACCTTGGTTGAATGACTTGTCATCGATATTCCCTTTATCGGTAATCAACGCAATTTCATACGTTTTCTTTTCGCACGCAGCTAGCGATACAGCTAAAACTGCAACGAACAATGCAACAATTACTTTTTTCATTTCTTCCTCCTGTGTGAAATAAATTCAATTTCATGATAACATTGAAAACGTTTTTTTTCAAGCGAAAAAGCATTTTAATTATCGTTAATTATAAGGAGTTTATATAGTAAGTTCGTGCGTTGCTAGATTTCTTGCCCATTTACCATCTTTAATTAGATGTATTCCAAAGAGAGCTTTAAATAGCGATACCCCTTCTACAATCGCATATACTAATAGGATTGGAATATCGGTATAAATGCTCAATATAAGCGCGATAGGTACTGCGATCACCCAAGCGAATAAGGCGTCAAATACGAAAGTAATGATGACCATTCCACCAGCTCTTAAGATAAAGAATATTCCTGCATTAAAAGCAAATACCCACATTAATGCTGCTACTACCCACATAAATTGAGTCGCTTGCCATCTTACTGCTGTGGACACATTATATAATAGTGGCGCAAATGGCGCAATTACGGCCAATATAACCCCAAATGAAAGACAAGTTACTAATGCAAAGAATAATAGTTTATATGCATTATCTTTAGCAAGTTCTATTTGATTTGCACCTAATTCATTACCAACCATAACAGATATACCTGTCGCGAGTGCCCCAAATATAATGAAGAATAGGTTCGCAACCGTATTTGAGATGGTAAAGGCTTCAACTACTGAAGTCCCTCTTTGGGAGTATGCAAATAATATAATTGTTGTTGAACTAGACCATAATAACTCATTGGTTAATAACGGGATAGTCTTTTTTATTATCGTTTTAAAGCGTTGTTTAGAGATTTTGAATTTCTTGTAAATATCTTGTGTAAACACCATTTTTCTTGAATAGGCAATATAAAGCAGTACCCCTAATTCAAACACTCTTGCAATCACAGTCGCAATTGCTGCGCCCCTTACCTCGAGTTTTGGAAACCCTAAGTAACCAAAAATCAAGACAGCATTGAAGGTCATATTAACGACTACTGCCACAATTCCCGCAAACATTGGAACTTTTGTCTCTTTGATTTCTCTAAATGTGGACGCAAACAACTGAATGACTCCAAATATCGGTAATGAGAATATCAGGATTGAAAGATAATCGACGCCATATTTGATAACGCGCTCATTATACACGCCAGAGGCCCCTGAATCACTTTTTGCAAATGCTCTAATGAGAGGTTCTTTGAACACAATTAATAATGACATTGAAACGATTGTTACAAAAATAGTAAGAATCACTTTGACTCTAAAGGCTTCTTTTAATGAATTCTCGTCTTTTGCGCCAAAGTACTGGGAAACAAATATCCCTGGACCTGCTAATCCACCGATAAAACAGATGTTGACGATAAACATGATTTGGTTTGCTATTGCAACCCCACTAATCGCATCGCCGTTTAGTTGTCCGACCATGACGTTATCCAGTAATCCTACGAATGTCGTAATCCCTTGTTGAATCATGATTGGCAATATGATTGCGATGACTTCTTTATAAAATGATTTTGATCCGATAAATTTTCTCATACTATCCCTTTAACTCTAGTTCTAGTGCCCCTAATTCATCATGGAACGCCTTATCATGGGAAACAATAATCGCAACCCCAGGAAACTCCATAATGGCTTTTCTTAAAGCGTCTTTTGCGATTTGATCCAAGTGATTGGTTGGCTCATCCAAGATGATGACATTGGACTTACGTTGACTCATTAAAGCGAGTCTTACCTTGGTTTTTTGACCACCAGAAAGACTAGATAACTTTCGATCAGCCATTTCTCTGGATATGCCAAATCGCGCTAAAAGAGAATAAACTTTTTTATGGTCCATGTCTTGAAGCACTTCAAAACAAAGTTCTGATGCTGTACGTTCTTGATTGAACGTAAACTCTTGTTCAAAATAGGATATATTGGCAGTATCAATCCATTTAAATGACCCACTTATTGGTTTTATAAGACCAAGTACAGTCTTCACTAATGTTGACTTACCTACCCCATTTTTACCAGTGATAATGACTTTTTCATTTTTACGAATGATATAATCAATAGGCTTAAGCAACGCCTTTGTATACCCTATTTCTAAATCACTAATGGTCAGTACATCTCTACCGGTGTCTTTAGCAAATGGAAAATGAAATTTAAGTTCTTTTTGTTTAACTGGTTTCCCAAGTTTCTCAATTTTCTCTAGTTTGGTTCTCACGCTTTGAGCCTGTTTAGTAGTTGAGGCTCTGACGATGTTTTTGGCAATAAATGTTTCTTGTTTTTGAATGAACTTTTGTTGGGCAACAAAGGCTTTTTCACTCATTTGAAAACGGATTTCTCTTTCTGAGAGATAGTATTCAAAGTTGCCTTTATATCGCGTTAATCCCTTGTTTTCAACAGCGATTACCGTGTCTGCGATGTCTCTTAAAAATGCTTCATCATGGCTGACTACTAAAAATGCCTTAGGGTAGTTTTGTAAGAACTTAGTAAGCCAATCGATATGCTTAATATCTAAGAAGTTTGTTGGTTCATCGAGTAGTAAAATATCAGATTCATCTAATAATAACTTACCTAAAATAATTTTTGCTCTCATCCCGCCAGACAATTGTTTGATTGGACTATCAAGAATGGACATTTCAAGTCCTAGACCATGAATGATGTTTCCGAGTTTTGATTTAATCGCATAAAAATCTTTTTCAATTAACATATCGCCAATGGCTGCCGCATTGTTAAGGGCACGTTCCATTTGAATGCCTTCTAGTGTCCCTACACTTTGGTAAAGAGTTTCCATTTCAAGTTCTTTATCAAAAAGAGGTTTAAACACAGTCAGTAAGTAATCTCCGACTGTAATGTTCTTATCAATCTTGGCGTATTGGTCTAAATACCCAACTTTAATGTTCGGTAACCAAGTGATTGATCCTTTATCTGGAGACAAGTTTTTGTTTAACAGGTTCATCAATGTAGTTTTACCTGCACCATTTGGACCAACTAAAACTGCATGATCACCTAAAAAAAGACGCACATTGGCATCTACTAATAAATCGTTATTGTCATAACGAAAACTTAAATTGCTAACTTCTAATAAACTCATACTCTAATTCTATCTCCGATACTGGTTTTTGATCTTCTATATACTGCCATCCTGGCATGTGATGCTCGCCAATGATATCTTTTACGCTTTGTTTATAAAAAGTCCCTGAAGCTTCTGCTAAAACGGTCTTTCTATCTTTATCTAAAATAACCCCTTCACCTTTAAATGTGAGGCCCTTGTTTTTTGTAATCCACCCACAAACAATGATTGGTTCGTCTAGAGGAACAGGTTTACGGTAGGTGACTTCTAGTTTGATCGTCACACCCCAAGTTTCTGGTTCATCGATGTTAATCGCTCTACCAACAGTTTCATCTAATAGAGCAGAAATGATGCCACCATGCATACGGTTAGGGTAGCTTTGATGATGGTTAAACCCCTTAGTTTCAGCAACCACTACTTTGTTTTCAAGCTCATAAAAACTTGCGTTTAAGCCCGTCTTATTATGAAGCCCACAAATGAAACAATCATGTGAATTAAATTGCTTTCTTAATACTTTATATTTCATATAACCACCACCTTGAAAAATTATAACACATTTAAAGGCACAATCCAAAAAAATAAAGGAAAAATTCTCCTTTATTTTTGATTGAAGTAAGATTCAATTTGATCACTATGGATCACATTCATCCCAAAAACATCCATTTGTGGGGTAACAAACACAATTTCATTTTCATTAATGTATCTGACTATTTTTCCTGGATTTGGGTATATAACTAGGAGTTTCTTACCCTCTAAATCATAAAATCCATTCGTCTCTGCCATTTTCTTATTCGACGTTGTGAATATTTGCCAATGTCTTTTTGAGTTAAATGAGACTTCAACTGCACCTGGTGCATATAATAGCTTAATCTTATACTCTTGACCTTCATAGGTTATTTCAAAATCATGGGTACGGCTCTTAACTTCTTTAATAGACCCTAAAGAATTAAGTTTACCAACAACCATCTTTTTGTGTTTCATAGCAATCAAAGAAAATGCAACGATAAAAGCAAAACCTGTTATCGCTAATAAGATTAATACCGTATATAAAAATGTCATTTAATCACCTTTTCTTTTGTAACATCTAATAAAGTATCTTCATCGAATATGCAATGATAATCGTATATATCTTCCTCAAATAATACAGACTCAATGAAAAATGGAATATTATGAGCAACACCTAAATTATGACCCATAATCCAGTCTAGCGACTTGTAATCCAAAATACCTTCTCTTGTTTTAACAGGGGTTTTAATGAGTGTATCGGTATAACAAATAAATATATGCAAATAATCACTAGAGGTATTCCAGGTGAGCTTGCCTTTGTAGATAACGTTTTTTTCTAAAACATCTAATCCAGTCTCTTCTTTAAGCTCTCTAATCGTGGATTCAACAACCGTCTCATTGGCTTCAATCTTACCACCTAATCCGTTCCAACACCCTTTCCAAGGCGACTTCTCGCGGTTAATGAGTAGGATTTTATTTTCTGTTAAGACAAATATCAGCGTGTATACCATTTTATCACCTAGAAGTATGATAACACATTTTCCATTATATCTAGAAAAAAAATCCCCAAGTTTTCACTTAGGGATTTTGATTTAGAATGAGATTCCTGCCTTTAAATCAGTAACAAGTTTTTCACGTTTGATTCGGTTAGCCGGATTATCATCAACGTAATCAGTAGGTGTTAAGAAGAATGTATAAGCTGGGTTAGCAGATAATTCATCTTCGATTATGTAGTAGATAATCGTATAATCCGGATCAAACATAATGTCGATTGTTTCATCACTGAATGTAGAAACCATGTTTGCATTTAATGAAGCGATATCCGCAATGGTTGTTGATGAACCCATAGATGTTAAGGCTTCGGCAAGTCCTACCATTTCAATGTTTTTAACTTCGCCATTTCTTGGTGAATTAATGTCGTTTACAATGGCATCTGTGTTACCACTGGTTAATCCAGCGGTAATAATTGCAGTTGAAATTTGACGATTAACAATGACTGAGTTGTCTGTTAATAAGTTTGTCAATAACTGACCATTAATAGCGTTAGCGGATAGGCTAGATACAGAATCCAATGTGCCACCTAAATGGCCTAGCGCTAAGGCCAATGCTGATAACTCTGTTGATGTTAAGTCAACACTTGATCCTAATACGTATGCGTCGGTTGGGATTGTTAATCCAGATGCAATAACTGCACTTGAGATTTGTCTATTGACAATCACTGAGTTGGCACTTAGTAGATCAGATAATAAATCACTGTCAATTGTACTTGCATTCAATGAAGATACAGATGCAATCGAGCCTGTTCCTAAGTAACCTAATGCAGTTGCTAGAGCGCTAAGTTCGGCAGACGTAATGTCTTCTGTTGAACC
>WARP01000528.1_pt1 | contig 45208 bp, 35 predicted proteins | sample 4769151 | NCBI WGS metagenome assembly WARP01 (sample SAMN08893023, study PRJNA449175) | gut metagenome | isolation source: rumen sample fed with dry roughage | host: cow | place: India: Nagpur | collected 2016
ACGTAATGTCTTCTGTTGAACCTATCACATAAGCTTCACTTGGGATTGATAATCCTGAACTAATAACTGCACTTGAAATTTGTCTATTAACAATCACTGAGTTGGCACTTAGTAAGTTAGTTAATAATGTGGAATCAATTGCATCAGCGTCTAATGTTGAAACAGATGCGATTGAACCAGTTCCTAAATAACCTAATGCAGTTGCTAGAGCGCTAAGTTCAGTAGACTTAATGTCTTCTGTTGAACCTAACACGTAAGCGTCTGTTGGGATCGATAATCCTGAACTAATGACTGCGCTTGAGATTTGTCTATTAACGATTAATGAGTTTTCACTCAATAGGGTAGTTAACAATGTGCTGTTTATAGCATCCGCATCAAGTGTACTGATTGATGCAATTGATCCTGTTCCTAAGTGTCCTAATGCTTGCGTTAATGCTTCTAATTCCTCAGGCGTAATATCTTTAGTAGATCCTTCTACAAAAGCATCGTCTGGAATTGATAATCCAGAATTAATAATTGCTGTAGAGATTTGTCTATTAACGATCAACGAATCGGCTGCCAATAGGTTCGCTAGAAGTGTCGCATTAATGGAGTTTTGATCCAATGAAGATACGCCATTGACTGATCCATCTCCAATGTAACCTAATGCTGTAGCTAAGTTTTGTAATTCAGTTGCGTAAATATCTTCTGACGTTTCTTTTGCTTCATCTGGTATATCTAATCCTGCTGAAGGGTTCAAAATAGCGCTCGAGATTTGTCTGTTAACGATTAATGAGTTTGCACTCAATAGGTCATTAATTAATTGAGCATCAATGGTTGATGTATCTAGGTTAGATACTTCATCTACTGAACCAACATGTTGTAACGCTAATACGATAGCATCGAGTTCTTCAGGCTTGATGTCCTTAGTTGAACCTACGACATATGCGCTAGTTGGAATACTTAATCCGCTATCAATAATAGCTTTAGAGATTTGTCTGTTAACAATCACTGAATCTGCTGCTAATAGACCAGTTAATGTAGCCGCATCAATGGTTGAAGCATTCATTGTCGATACTTCTTCAACGGAACCTAAAGTACTTAATGCGGTAACAATAGCATTCAACTCTGTTGGAGTGATATCTTTCTGAGTCTCATCCACAAATGCACTTTCTGGAATTTCAAGTCCGCTGTCAATAATAGCCTTGGAAATCTGTCTATTAACAATCACTGAATCTGCAGCTAGTAATGCGGTTAATTTGGCCGCATTAATGCTTGAAGCATTCATGGTTGAAACATCATTAACGGTTCCTACTGCATCAAGTGCAACGGCAACAGCTCTTAATTCAGATTCTTTAATTTCGGTTGTTGATCCTGTTTCAAAGGCTGAATCTGGGATTTCAATACCTGTATCAACAATGGCTTTAGAGATTTGTGTTCTTACAATACTTGAACCTGCATCAATTAAATCCACTAATAAATCAGATGTAATTGCATTGGCATCAAGATCGTTCGAACCTAATAGTTTAACAGATCTTAATAACTTGATTAATTCACCATCTTCTGTCTCAGTGCCATTCCAGAATGTTGGATTTGACTTGTTGTCAAGTGTAACAGCGAATCCTGCATTGCTGTTTAAGATAGATGTGAACATCTTATCAAGTGAGTTATGGATAATTCTAGAAGATAATAGCGTATCATTGATGGATTGAACACTTTGTTCATCAGACAATGCTGTTGTTAATGAAGTGTAATCAAATGTCGTTAATGAAACACCTTGATTATCTAAGGTTTGAATAGCTTTAAGTAATGGGATTAAATCGCCATCAGGATAGGTTTCATCAGTGTCTTGGTACCACACATAGTCTGTATCATCAGGTAACTTAGGTTCGATATAACCAGATAATTCACCTGTTAAAATCATTGGTTTAACGGTTTGTACTGCCGTATGTTCGATGACTTTCGAGGCCATTAATACAGTAATATCGGCACCCATTAACGCATCAAAATCAATGTTTGCTGCTGCTAAGTCTCCACCAGGAACGAGTGCTTTGAGCGCTACAAGTAAGTGTTCGAGTTCGCCCTTTGTATCCCCTTCAGTGTGCCATGTAATGGCTTCTGGAACATATATTTGACCGTGTAAATCGTTACCTTCGCTACTCATATCCATAAGAATACTTTCAAATACATTAGCGATAATATGGGATTTCGCGATTAAACTGATATTGGCTTCAGATAACCCTAATAATGTATTCGCATTGAGGTCGGATGATCCAAATACGCTTACGGCATCGAGTAATCTAGGAAGTTCATTATCCCAGAAAGTTGGGTTAGCCTTATTATCAATCGTAATCGATAATCCAGCTTGAGTAGTTAAAATTGATGTGAACAACTTATCTAAAGAGTTCTTAAGAATTCTTGATGATAATAATGACTCACCCAATGCAGCTTTATTTTCTGGATTTTCAAGTGCAGTTGTAATCACTGAATAGCTGACTTGATCTAAGGCAACGCCTAAGCCACTCAAGTTTTGAACAGCAAGTAATAATGGGATTAAATCGCCATCAGGATACGTTTGGTCTGTATCTTGATACCAGACATAATCTGTATCATCTGGCAACTTAGGTTCGATATAATTTGATAAGTCCCCTGTTGTAATCATTGACTTAACGGTTTCTACCAATGTCATCTCAACAGTCTTAGATCTAAGTATTTTTGGAATATCCACGCCATTTAGCGTGCTTAAATTGATTGTAAAATCATTGATGTTCGTGCCTTCAGGTACAATTTCAATTAATGCGAGTAACATGTATTCTAACTCACCAATTGAGTCGCCTTCTGAATACCACGTCAATTCTTCTGGAACGAACAACATGCCGGATAACTCTCCGCCTTCAGCAACCATATCCAAGAATACGCCCTCAAATGTATTCGAAAGTACCTTAGATAAGGCCAGTGTGTGGATTTGAGCTTCTGTAAGTCCTAATAAAGCATCCGCATTTGTGCCTGCTTCCATTAGGATGATTGTGCCTTTCAATAATGAATTAAGTTCTGTTTCTGTCCAATCGTTTGGTGTTTCAGGAAGCACAATTTCGATGTCACCTAAATTGGTCTCAGATGTTAATTTATTGAAAATAGCATTTAAGTTATGTTTGATTACGAGTGAGTTAGATAGGTAAAGCGATAATCTGTCCACATCGTTATCTGTTAAGTTAGATAAATTGCCACCCAAGATGTCCGCAGCCAGTATTTCTCTTGCCGCATTCAATAGGGCTGTAAGTTCGTCTTTACCAGATTGTTCAGACCAAATGATGGTTTCTGGAATTTCTAGTGTAACGCCTAGATTAAACTGAGCTAATAGAACTTCAACAACGTCATTCATCTTCGTGCTGATTAAATTCGACCCGCTGATTTTTTCAACGATTGAATCAATATTAGCCGTACTTAGGATTCCTGCGTAATCTGGGTTTTCACCACCAGTTAAATCAAGGATACCAGTAGACATAACAACTTTAGCTAATAAGATCAAGTTGGTCATTTCAGTGGCATTAAGGTTTGTAGTGATGTCGTCTTTGGTTAGTAAATCTTTGTACTCCGCTGGAAGACTTTCTGTTAATAAATCAAACAATACGCCACCCACTGCATCTTTATTATCGTTAATTAAGTTAAAACTGAATAATGCATCAAATACATCAGAAATGGCTTGATCATTAATGCTCTCTAAGAATTCTTTATCCTTGAATCGGTCAAAATCACTGAATGAGGTAATTCCTAATCCTTGGATTGCCACATACATATCAGCGATTGATTCGAAGTCTTCATTAAGTTTCGTGCCATCAGGAAGTACTAAATCTTCTTTAGTTAAACCTTGTTTAGTTAACATTTCTTCAACGCCATCAAGGCCTAATGCATAGTTTAAGGCAACTGGTAAGCCGTATTGAAGCAATTCTAAATCGCCTAGACTATCAAAAATATCTTTGACTATGTCTCCATCAAATTCAAAATAGTTGATGTCTTTAAGTGGAACGCCTTCTTGGGCTTGAATAAGTGTTAATGCATTCGCAAACACATCGCCAAGAACGCCAATGTCTGAAGCAATATTAATTGCCTTTAAATCTTCTAGTACAAATATGTCTTCATAGCCTTCAAGCATTTCATCAAAATCACCACTATTGACCAAGTACTCTAGTCCAACTGGGACAATGACATCGATTAAATCTAACTCTGAGATAAGGTTCATAATCTCAGTAACATCATCAGGAGAGAGCTTTTCAATGATGGTATCATCAATTTGTGTTGAACCATCATTGGCTTCAATAATAATCTTAACGGCTTCTAATGCTCTTGCTAACTCAGCTCTGAATTTCAATTCGGTATCGAGGTTATCAGATTTAACTTTGACTGAGAGAATAGAGTCAAAAACGTAAGTGTCCAACTCAACATCGTTGATCTTCACAAATCCTGCAATCGATCCAACATAGCTGGTACGATAGTTAGTCAAGAATTCTCTTACTTGATTTAACATCTCTTGTTCGGAGGATTGTTGATTCAATGGTTGTTGCTCAACTAGCATCACTTCGTCATTTCTTATGTATAACTGATATCTTGGGGCGCTTGCCTCCGATTGAGTCATGGCCAAATCAAGTGCACCAGACATTGAAGCAATCGCCGCGATTGGCATGGATATTAAAAGAATTAAAAATGCACCCCTTAATAAACCAACCCCACTACCAAGCAAACGTGAAGTCATTTTCTTTTTTCTCTTCTTACCAGAGGCATCACGTTTTTTTGGTTTAACGATTAAGTATATTATCCAACCGATGAGTTTAAATACCGTTAGGTTTAAAACAATCACAATTACCATAAATACAATGTTTACAACCATTTGCGTGATTCCATAAACCAAGGCAAGTGCATCGGATCCATCGACTAGCACATCCGCTAATCCTGGTTTTGTATGAATCAAATAAGCAACTACAGTATCTTCTATGTTAGTGATTGGTACGCCAATATCAACAAAAGATAAAAGTGTACCTACATTTTGTTTCATCAAGATTGAAGACACTGAATTCATCATTAAAAAAGCCAGGACTAAAATACCTGCAGTCCATATGAAAAAGAATGTCGACTTGAAGAAACCGTGCCAAAACCCCCTTAAGGCAGCAATTACCAGTATCCCTATCGCTGCATAATTTAAGTATTGTATCATATCTGAAGCTTGTATTGCCATAGTCCCACCTCTTCATTTGAAATTCAAAATTGTTATACTTTATTCTATCACTCATATGCATAAATATCTATTTATAGAGCTGAGCAATTTCATTTTTTTTATTCTATTATATTTTTCCTATCAAAAATGGCCATTTTTTTGAAAAAAAAAGCCCGAAACGGGCTCTCATTATTGCGTTTTAACTTTAAGTACGAGTGATTCGTACGGTCTAAGCGTTAATGACTCGAGATTAACGTCTTCGGATTCATAGTTAGAAAGTAATACTTCTTCTACACTAAATCCATCCACTGAAACTGTCTTTGTTATGTCAAAGAAGTTTGTAATAACTAAAATCGTGTCTTTGTTCTTTCGAACATAGCCATAAATTTCTTCATCGTCTCTTAAGACTTGTTTATAAGTCCCGTAGACAAAAGTATCTTTATAGGAACTGTGTTTACGAAGGTTCAAGACTTTCTTGTAATAATGCCATAATGAGTTTGGATCCTTCATTTCATCCTCTACATTAATCGTTGGGTAGTTTGGGTTAACGTGGAACCAAGGCTCAACGTTAGAAAATCCGCCATATGGTGCATTTTTCCATTGAACTGGAGTTCTCGCATTGTCTCTACTTCTGTGAGCAGTGAATCCAATGTATCTATCTTTATCTTCATTACCTTCCACACAAGCTAAATGATAACTATTTTTTACAGATACATCGTTGAAATCCTCGATCGTTTTAAATGGGTAATTGGTCATGCCGATTTCTTCACCTTGATAGATGAATGGGGTACCCCACATGAAATAAAGTGCTGTGGCTAGCATGCTACCGGATAACACACGCTTCTCAACATTGCCATATTGGCTCATTACGCGTGGTTGGTCATGGTTTAACCAGTATATTGGATTCCAAGCTTTTCCGTAAAGGTTGGTTTGCCATTTTTCAAACATGTCTTTTAAGTGTGGTAAGTTGGTCACTACTTTTTCATTTGGATCTCTTAAATTCCAAACGTTATTACACCAGTTATGGTCGAAGTTAAATACCATGTTTAACTCATCGCGGTTAAAACCAGCATAGTCAATAGCTTCCATAGGTAATGCACCACCACCAACTTCCCCAACGGTCATGACATCGTAATCCTTTAGTACAGCTTGATTAAACTCTTTTAAGTAATCATGAAGTTCTGGTAGGTTCGAAAATTTACGCCAGTCTGGTTTGTATTTGTCGTTTGACTCCATGGTCGAATCTTCGAATGTCTTTGATCTAGCAATATGGGCTACGGCATCGACTCTAAATCCGTCAATCCCCAAATCAAGCCAGAACTTAGCCATATCAAACATGCTTTTTCTCACATTCGGATTCGCCCAGTTTAAATCAGGCATTTTTTTAGAGAAAATCTTCATGTAATATTCGCCAGTGATTTCGTCTTTTTGCCAACAGGATCCACCAAAGAATGAAGCCCAGTTAGTAGGTTCTACTTCTTTCCCATCGACGATTCTGCCTTTTTGCCAAATATAATAATCTCTATACGGATTGTCTACAGATTTTCTAGATTCCATAAACCACTCGTGTTCATCAGAGGTTTGATTCATAACCAAATCGGCAATAATTCGAATGCCTCTTTTTTTAGCTTCACTTATTAATCTTTTCGCATCATCCATTGTGCCATAGTCTGGACTAATGTCATAAAAATCGGATACGTCATATCCGTTATCATCCATAGGTGATTTATAAAATGGACAAATCCATAACAAATCGACCCCTAAATCTTTTAAATAATCTAATTTTTCGATGATGCCATTGATATCACCAATGCCATCGCCATTCGAATCGTAAAAACTTCTTAAGTAAATCTGATACCCAATGGCTTCTTTCCACCATTTGCGTTCCAAAAATGACATGTAATCACTCCTTATCAACTATGTTTATGATACCATAGCTTAAAAGTAAAGTGGCAGGTTATCGAGTTGTAATCCGTTACATTTAATATTGCGATGAAAGCGCTATATATTTTTAGTATAATGATATTGAATGCTACGAAAGGAGCACAATAAAAATGAACAAACATGCCTTACTACACAAGTCTAAATCAGAAATGGCCTATGCCTATGATAAAAATACCTTACATATCTGGTTAAGAACACAAGCAAATGACTTTAAATCAGTGAAACTTCTTTATGGGGATCCCTTCAGATATGAACCCGTTGATGATGATCATATCCACTGGGTTTGGGTCCAAGAAAATGCCAATGATGAAGAAATGGTTAAGCGTTTCACTGATAAAGAATATGACTACTACTTCTTAAGCATCAAGCCAGAACACTTAAGGGTTAAGTATGCTTTCTTACTAGATGAAAGATACCTTTATGGGGTTAGAGAAATCTACGATCTAAAAGATGGTGATGCCAAGAAAAAGTTCAATCTTTTTAATTACTTTAACTACCCATTCTTAAATGAAGCAGATATTATTAGTATCCCTAGTTGGGTAAAAGATACCGTGTGGTATGAAATATTCCCTGAACGTTTCAGACGTGGGAAAAACTCAGTTAATCCAGTGACGAACGCTTGGGGCGTTCCAAGTGAAAATGTCACAAACCATATGTTTTTCGGTGGAGACATTCCTGGGATTATTGAATCCCTAGATTACATAAAAGATCTAGGTATCACTGGAATCTATTTCACACCGTTATTCGAAAGTCCAAGTGCCCATAAGTACGATACGACAAACTATTTTAAGATTGATCCTGCCTTCGGAACCAATGAAGACTTTAAAGTACTGGTTCAGGAATCTCACAAACGTGGAATTAAAGTGGTCTTAGATGCAGTATTCAACCACTGTGGTTATGACCATCCATTTTTCCAAGATGTTGTAAAACATGGTAAAGCCTCTAAATACTACAACAGTTTCTTCGTTAAAGATGAACCCGTGTTAAACTTCAAATTAAACGAACATGGTAAGCCAATCTACTCGAGGGGTCTGATTCCTAATTATCACACCTTCGCATTTACACCATATATGCCCAAGTGGAATACTGAAGACCCACTTGCAAGACAACACTTACTAGAGGTTGCAGAATATTGGATTAAAGAGTACGACATCGATGGTTGGCGATTAGACGTATCTAACGAAGTCTCTCATGACTTTTGGAAAGCATTCAGACAGACGGTAAAAAAGGCTAAAAAGGATGCCTTTATCTTTGGTGAAAACTGGGATTATTCCATGCCGTGGTTAGGTGGAGACCAAATTGATACAGTGATGAACTATGAACTTGTTTATTTAATTTGGCAGTTCTTCGGACATGATCCAAACATCCCAACGATTGAAGCCAGTGAACTAGTAAGACTTTCAAATAAGCTTCTCGCTTCTTACCCACAACAAATCACCGAAAACATGTTTAACTTAGTGGATTCACATGATACGGCAAGAATCCTTGATCGTTCTTTAGAAAACCGTGACTTAGCTTTCTTGACGTATTTGTTTATGTTTAGCTTCCCTGGAACCCCAACCATTTACTATGGAGGAGAAATCGGAATCACAGGCAAACATGACCCTGACAATAGACGTTGCATGATTTGGGATGAGTCTAAACAAGACTTAGCCTTTAAAGACAGAATCAAAACGTTAATCTCATGGCGTAAAACCCATGAAGCATTTAAGTCTTCAGATTTAAGATGGATCCATCACGATGATTCAAAACGTGTGATTGTATATGAAAAGTTAGCTGGTGAAACATTTGTTTTCCTTATCAACTCTAGCGATCAAGATCAAACTATTTCCATAAAGGGATTAGAGGGTATCAACCTAGAGACTAATGAGTCTATCAAAGACACATTCACTCTAAGCCCTTATGGCTATATCATTCTAAAGAAATAATCCAAACCCAAGCGATAACCATCTCTTTGTGAGGTGGTTTTTCGTTAGAAAAGACCTTATCAACAGGTGATAAGGTCTATTCTCATAATATTTTTTTAATATCTAGTGGGTTTGATACAATAAACTCAGGTTTTAAAGGTGCGATTTCTTTCATGTCTCTAAATCCCCACAGACATGCAATGACATCCACATTCGCATTTTTACCCGTCATAATGTCTACTTCTGAATCACCAATTAATATGGTATTTTCCCTTGTGGCCTTGAGTTCTTTTAATACCGATTCAATCATTTTTGGGTCTGGCTTTTTAATCTGATCGGCTTTGACACCTACAGAAAGTTCAAACAGGTTAGGAAACAAAAGATCAACCAATGCTTTGACTGCAGCATCCTGCTTATTAGATATAACTGCCATTTGGTAACCTTTGGAACTTAAATAACTAAGAAGTTCAAGAATCCCATTATATGGCTTCGTGTATACCATACTATGTGCCTGGTAGTATGCGTCATAATAATCATAGACTTCTTTAAGTGCTTCTTTAGTTAAAGCTTCACCGTAAGATAGTTCGATTAGTTTCATCGCACCATTTCCAAGAAAAGATCTGACTTCTTGTTCAGTTCTATGTGGTCTATTATAGTGTGTTAACATGTAATTCACCGCGATGGTAAGGTCCTTTAATGTGTCTAATAAGGTACCATCTAAATCAAAGAGTATGGTTTTTTTCAAAATCTCTCCCCCTTTTTATCAGTTTTTCATAGATTGGCATCATTTCAGGTTCACTTACAAAGGAAGTGATTTCTTCAATTGGAATCCATTTACAGCCATTGGTTTCTTCTTCATTTACACTTAATGTATCTAGTTCATCCGCAATCAATAAGTAAGAAGCATTCAAATGTAAATGGGAAGAGATGGCTTGGTTCTTCTTAACATGAAACCATACAGGTAGTACCTCTATGCTCATCGGTTCTTCTGTTAAAAACTTAAAGTTGTCTAGCCCGGTTTCTTCCTTAGCTTCCTTTAAGGCAACTGCTTTAAAATCCTTGTTGCCATCAAGATGTCCACCAGTCCATCCCCATGAATCATATAGCTTGTGATAGATCATCAACGTCTTAGAAAAGTCTTTGTTGAAAATCATCGCTGATGCAGAAAAATGCATCATATAGTGTCTTTCATAAAGTAAGTCACCATAATGTTTGATTGCATCTTTAATGTAGATTAAGTCTTGTACTTCAAATGGATCTTTTGGGTTATAAATATCAAATAGTGTCATATACTCACCGTTCTTTCAGTTAATTTCTATTATACTCTAACTCTTCTAAACTATCTACAACCCTTTTTTTAGATTTGTTCACTAAAAGGCTTGTTTTATAAAAAAAAGTGTGTTATCATAACAATGCTTTGAAAAAAAGATGCATCCGTAGCTCAGTCGGTAGAGCAACTGACTCTTAATCAGTGGGTCCACGGTTCGAGCCCGTGCGGGTGTACCATTTTAAAACAAATCGGCTTGATTAAGCCGTTTTTTTTATACATTAACACCTTTTTTATTTATAACCCATATTACACAAATATATTTATTTATTTTTCAACATTTTTCATATCGCCTTTTTAATACATTTTCAAAACGCTATTGACAACATAAAGACTGAATGTAAATTTGTGTCTAATTTTAACATTATATAGCCTTCTTTCCGTAATTATATCGAATGTTTATTATATTTATATTATATCATATTTTATATATAATATTCCACATAAAAAACAAAAAAATCAATTCATCCCGCCGCCTATGAGAGGAAGGGGATTTCTTGATTAGATTGTTAAATCACTCATTAGTTTGATTGAAATCGTAAAGACTCGCTTACTATAAATCTTTCATCTTATAAAAGAAAAAGGCTATTGATTTAGCCTTTTATTGTATAAACGTATTATGGAAAGATAAAACTCTAAATCCTTGGTCATAAGTAGTCAAATCCTCTACAGGTTTTGTTAGTTCATCAATCGTTTTGTTTTCCCAGATTAAATGAACGAATTCAGGACGATCAATGTATGGGTTTCTATTGCCCTGTGCCCCATATATCACTTGGTTACGGTTCTTCTCAAACTCATCAACTGGATCTTCTTTATGCCATTCTAATAAGAGCGATAATTTGCCCATGGTAACCATACTCATCGAATAGGTTTCGCCTTCATCAATGTTAGTATCTGAAAGGTTTAAATAATCATACATCGTTACCATGTAAAATAGTATACGTGCAACATCCCCTTTATGGTCATCGCCAGGATAGAAACCCTCTCCTGTTTTGACTCCAGAACCAGAACCTTCAACATAATATAAGTTACTTCTTACGCTATTAATACGGTCTTCAATTACTCTTAAGTTATGTAAGTCAGTCCCAATATTCTTGGTAGACTCCGAGACTCTAGGAATACCTAAGCGTGAATTAGGCCAAACGTGTTCGCGGTTCCAAACATTACCATTCCAAACGTTATCGATTAATGTACTGTCATAAATCCCTAATAACTTATTTGGATTATTTGGATCCAAATCAGATTCTAATAAAACTGTTTTTGCGTCTTCATAGCTTCTTGGGGTGAAATTATTATTTAGAATGTCATTAAGTTCTTCTTTTAATGATACCCCTATTAGGTTTTGTGTGGTTTGGTAGTACCCATCACTTGTGGTTTGATAATAATAAAACCCTTCACTGTTTTGTTCACTACTATACGAATTTTGATCCGTTTGTTTTAATGAATCATAATACAAGTAAATTCCCACAGCTAACACAATAACGATTAATAAAACATTAATCCATTTGTGTTTTTTTCTTGCTTTATTGACTTTCTTCTTTACGTGTTTAGTTAGTTTTTTTGTTGGCATAATATCCTCCTAATTTTTAATGATGATTAATGGTACAAGCATTTCTTTTTTGGACAATCCCGCATGATGGGCTTTAAAACAGTTCTCTTCTGTTCTGGTAAAGAAATATCTCTTTTTTGTGATGGCCATATAGTCTCCAATGAAATCATCCAATAACGGATGTTTTTCACCGTATCCCAGTAAACCTATTTTGTAAATATCTTGTTTCCTATATAGTTTGAATTTACTTCCGAAGTTTTTCTTAAACCTTTTTTTAAACGTTTCATGAACCCCATCTTTAAGAAAGAAAGCCGTTGAGCGTGGTTCAATCGATGGCATTCTTTTTAGAAGTTCAAGTAAGTCTTTTTGATCATAAAGAGGCACTGGTTCAACATCGATTAATCCGTGGTCGGCAATGATGATAAGAATACTATCCTTTGAGAGATTCTCTTTAAGTCTTAAAATCTCAGTCTCTAAAGACAATAATAATGACTTAACGGTATCATTTCTAACCCCATATTCATGAATGGTTGAATCAGGTTCAGTATGATAGGTATAACTAAATGATGATTCTTCTTTGTTTAATGAGATTAACGCATCTACTTGTGCTTGAAAAGATGGATATCCACCTACTGCAAAAGATGGCATTAACTGTTTGGTAATGAGCGTAGGATTCACTTGCTTTATTTTATCAAGAATGGTTTCAAAGGCTAAATGCTTTTCTCTAAAGTTTTCTTTTAGAGGTAAGGATTCATTATCCGCATTTTCATTGGTGAAAACCGTCACGTTTGTCGCTTCAAAACGGCTATATTGTGTCCAACCGACATGGCCGTGAACGTAGGGTGGGACACCCGATAAAACAGAGGTGGTTGCTGCAACCGTTGTTGGTGGGTAAACAGAGGTTAGTATCTGTTTAACATTCTGTCTAAGTATGCTTTTTTTATCAATATTTTTTAAGATGTTCATGCCCATGCCATCTAGTAACATAAGCATAATGTGTTTCTTTCCAATTAACTGTTTGGATAAGTCTTTTAGAACTGGATAATCATGCTTAACCCCATAGTGAGCTAGGATGGTATTAGAAACATTCAAAATCGATTTTTTATAGTTTGGTTTCATAGTGACTTCCTCATTGATCTATTTATACACAATTAAAAAAATAATCCATGAAGGATTATTTATTTACACTGTATTTAAGTGTTAGATAGTTTTGTTCAAATGCTTCAGGGTATGGATAGGCAACTTCGCGCATTTTCTTGAAAAGTACGTAAACTAAGTTACGATCTTTATCAATGCGGGTAACCACGCCTAATTCCTTTTCGCCGATGACAACGACTTTTTCCCCTATAATTCTAGTTTCATTTCCCCACGACATAATGATACCTTCCTTCAAATATAATTATAACACAGATTTACTATTTGTAAGGCCTTAATTACGGATAAAAGTGCTTACAGTGTACTTATATGGTACTTACACGGTGTGAATTCGTGTTTTATAGAGTTTAAAGAACATCGTAGAAATGATAATTATGACTGAGATATAGACTATAAGGCTAATAGAATCAATCGATGTTTGGTTCTTTAAGATGACAACAGGGTCAGCGAATGTAAATGGTGAAGCGTATTTTAAACCTTTGATGATGTCATTGTCTGTTAAAGATGAGACAAGGGTTAAAACGTAAAGGGGTAGCGGCAAAATGATTGAAGTCATTACTTTTGAAGTACTCTTTAGAAGTAAACACATGCCAAACCCTAAATAGGCAAATACGACTAATAAAAGCGTGTCGATCAAATGAAAATAAATATAATCCAAGTGATTAACGTTCTCTTTAATAATCGCGAAACCAAGTAATCCAAAAAGATACTGGACAATAGAGAATAAAATAATCAATGTCACCATTAAGAGTTGTTTAGAAATATAAAATGTGCGTTTTGGCGTGCCTTGTACATAAAGAACTTCTGCTGTTTTTTCTGATTCGAAGAGGTTTATCATCGTAAACCCTAGCATTGCAGCATAGATGCTACCAAATAATTGGGTCATCATCGCACCTTCGGTTGCATAATACTCAAGCGCATTGGATGGGATCCCTCCGAACTGTTCCATAATCGCCATGACTTCTGGTGGCATCACAGTATACATATCTTTAACATACGGGTATAATACAACAACCACAAGCGTCATTAAGGCGACAGATACTGACCAAACGAGGTTTCCTTTTAACTGTCTTTTAAAAAGCATACTATATAGTGTTCTCATATTATTCACCGTAGTAATCCATAAATAGTTCTTCAAGATGTGGTTTTTCAATCAATAAGTCTTTAAGCGGATACTTAGATAGCTTAACCAGTAGTGATTGGATATCCCCTCTGTACATATAAAAGGCACCATTTGGTTTATTGACCACTTCTAGTCCAGGTAAACTTAAATGAATCATTGGGTTAAGCGTAACTTTAACATACATTTTTTCTTTGATGGTTTTCATTTCTTCAGAGAATAAAATCTGTCCTTCTTTAATTAAAGTAACACGATCACACACTTTTTCTACTTCCGACAAGACATGTGAAGAAAGTAAAATCGTTGTGCCTCTTTCTTTTTCCTTTAAGAGTAAATCTAAGAACTTCTTTTGTAAAAGTGGATCTAGTCCAGTTGTTGGTTCATCTAAGATGAGTAAAGGGGCTCTTTTCATTAAAGTCACCACTAAAGCAACTTTCTTTTTATTCCCTAATGAGAGTTCTTTGACGCGTTTGGTTACATCTAGTTCAAAGTACGTTACAAGCTCATCAATATAGTTTTGATCAGAGTGATTCATATGTTTGAAGAATTTCAAGATGTCTTTGACATAATACTCATTGAAAAAGGCAGGTTCACTTGGTAAGTATCCAATGGCCTTGTTGACATCATATTGGTCAAAATGGGTCTCGATACCATTGATTTTAGCTGAGCCTGAGTCTCGTTCGAGAAGTCCTAAAAGAATACGAATCACTGTGGTTTTACCGGCGCCATTAGGCCCAACAAACCCCATGATTTCACCTTTTCTTACAGACATTGAAATAGATTCAACGCCTCTTTTGGTTCCATAATACTTTTTTAAATTGTTTACTTCGATGTAATCCATATCATCACACCCTTCACATACATTGTATCAAACAAATCAATTTTTATAAATAGCATTATAAATAAACTTTTAAATAAGGAGAAAAGATTAAAAAAGACCTATTTCTATAGGTCTGATATTTTTTTAGTTTTTCTTAACCCATGGAATAAACTTTGACGTCTCTTTCATGTAAGTTCTGTATTCAGGTCTTGTTTTTAGAATCTTCGTTTCCATCATCGGAATGGAAATAACTAAAAATAGTAAAGTCATTACGATTGGGGCCATAATCAAGTAATCCAGTTTTTGACTAACGGATAGATAAAAGCCATACACGCCCCACCAAACCATCACTTCACCAAAGTAATTAGGGTGTCTTGAATACTTCCATAACCCCACATCAATGACACGTTTATTAGAGTTTGAAGCCTTAAACTCACGCATTTGCTTATCTGATATAAACTGGATAAGGGTTGCGCTAATGATGATTAATCCTGAGAGGATTGAACCGATATTCAATGGTTTATTTTCGCTTATGGTTGTTACTGCTACATAAATTTGTAAGTAAACTACAAAAGTTGGCATGAGTTGAATGCCAAATAGATTAGCAAGTGGATATAACTTCTTAGTCTTACTTCTTATTAAGTCATATCGCCAGTCTTGATGGCTAAACGATGTCCAGTTGATTGCCCAGTTATAGGTAAGTCTAATAGCCCAAACCATGATACTAATCCATAATACCCAGTTCAGTAAACTATAACTCTTTTGGGTAATCATCGCATACATCATAAGTACAGGTGGAATAACGCTCCAGTAAGGGTCATACAAACTTGCATTCTTAACAATCAAGCTACATAAGTAAATCACAAGTGTGATGATTATATCGATAATCAATATTTTTGATAATAATTTCACATCAAAGAAATCTCCACTAATGAGGCCAATGCTAATGCTGATTGCATATATTAGTGTAATTAAAATAAAATCTCTGCGTTTATTCATGTCATAGTCTCCTAAATGATTGATTCAATCCAAAGTAATATAGTTCTAATCCAATTCGGGGTATTTTCAAGTAACAGTTTATAAACCAAAATAGGATCATATATGTAACTATCCGTTCCAGATAATGCTTGATATAAACTGCCTTCTGCATACTGCTTTCCAATTGCAATCATGCCATGGGCATGATACCCAACCGCTAGGTACTTCCCCATAGCTGCTCCACCAAAACTAAAGAGGCCAAATGATACACCACCTAAGCTTAATAATCCAAATGCTACACCGCCTAGTGAAATCCCCCCCAATGATATTGCGCCTAAGGCCAGCAATCCAAGTGAAAAGGATCCTATAGACAAAAGTCCGATTGATAAAACGCCAAATGATAATAATCCTCTAGCTACCAAACCAATGGCTATTACCCCTCTGGCTTCCATACCAATCGCAATTATCCCTCTTGCCTTGGTTTTATTACCTAAGTTAATATGGACAAGTGGTCTTCCTAAAAAGGTTCTTTTACTCTTATATTCTTTTACAATCACGGGTTCATGTCTTTTTTTCTTGATACTACCAGGGAAGAAATTATCAACCATGATATTATAGGTTCGAGCCAAAATCAATAAGTCATCCGTCGATGGTTGTTCGATATCAGACTCGTAATTCATGATTGTTTCAAGACTTACCCCTAATATATCTGCGATATCCAGTTGTGAATAATCATAAAGGACGCGGTAATACTGTAGTTTTTCTCCAGTTGTCATAAACCCTCCTAGTGATGTCTTCTTTGGTAAGCCTCGTGTATTTTATTTGCGATAGACTCCAAAGAGACTACTTCATTATAGATATGTAAATCAATTCTAATAAAATGCTTTAAATCAAAGGTTTCTCTGTCACCTTCAATGCGTTTTTGAATCAGAAGTGGGTCATCGTTACGTTCTTCCATTCGTCTTTTTCTTAAAGCTTCACTGGCTTCAATGTAGACTACGAACACATCAGATCCACATTCTACAAGTTTATTTGCCCCATTAGGGTCAACAATGACTAGCCCATTTTCATTAACATCCTTTTTTTGAATGCCATAATAATGGTTTTGATAAGAAGTCACTTCGTAAAATGCGCCTTCAGAGATTTTAGTTTCAAATGCTTCTTTGGTTAAAAAATGATAATCAACGCCTTGTTGTTCGTTATCACGCATAACACGAGTGGTGGTTGTAATACATTTTTTATAGCCATACTCTTTAAATAATATTTTTGATAATTCAGTTTTTCCACTGGCACTCGCGCCAACCAATACGATCATAATAGACACCTCGTTTCGATTATAACATGAACTGATTTCTTTTTGACCCCCAAAGATGGGCTTTAGAGTGTAAAAATAGTCAGTGATGTGATATTCTAAAAGTGGTGATACTATGCGATTATTTATAGGATTGGATTTGCCTTACGCAATTAAAGAAAAACTCAATTCAGTTAGTCTATATTTAGTTTCACTAATGAAAGACAAAGAGCTCCCTTTGATTGACAATTATCATATTACATTAGAGTTTATTGGTGAGTCATTAGACCCAAATTACTATATTGAAGTACTAAAGATGCTTACCATTAAACCCTTTAAAGTCAAAATCACCGACTTATCTGCCTTCGACAAGAAAAACCGTAAGATCATTCATTTTAGAGTTGAATCGGATGAACTATACAATCTTCAAAAAGATGTATACTTTAAGTTACATGGCACGTCCAATGAGTCTTTTACCCCACATATTACTTTAATAAGAAATGGATTTTATAAAGACCCACTACCCATTATCACTTTAGATGAGGAAATAGAAATCAATCATATTGAACTTTTTGAGTCCAAAAGGGTAGATGGTATATTGAAATATGAAGTAATATACTCGCACAAATTAAAAGAAATCCGCTAAAAATAGCGGATTTCTTTTACTTGTATAAGGATTTTTGAATTTCTTTTGTACGAGGATGAGATAAATACTCATCTAATGTTCCATTAAACTGATAAGCCCCTAAATCACCAATCTCGATGATTTTATTACATACCGTGTCAATAAGTTTATGGTCATGTGTGAATAAAATGATTGCGCCATCAAAAGCTTGTAACCCGTTATTGACGGATTGAATGGCTTCTAAGTCTAAGTGAATGGTTGGTGAGTCAATTAATAATGTATTCGCACTACTTAACATTAGTTTCGAATAAAGTAAACGCATCTTCTCGCCACCAGATAAGTATTTAACATCTTTAAGTGGTTGATCGCCAGAGAATAACATTCTACCTAAGAATCCTCTAATATAAGATTCTGCTTGATCTTTCGTTGAATACTGTCTTAACCAGTCAATCAAGTTCATGTCTGAACCTTCAAAGTATCTATCGATATCCGATGAGAAATAGTTGGTTGAAGCCGTTTGTCCCCATTTGATTCTGCCGTCAAGTGGTTCTTTTTCACCTGCTAGAACAGCAAGCAAGTATTGTTTAAGTAAGTCATTTTTACCAATTAATGCGACTTTTTCACCGCGATTGATCGTGAATGATACATTCTTAAACCCGATTTGATCATCTACTTGAAAAGCAAGGCTTTCTACTTCTAAGACATCTTTACCTAGTGGTTTTTCGATATCAAAACCAATGAATGGGTATTTTCTTAATGAAGGAACGATGTTCTCAAGTTCAATCTTTTCTAAGGATTTCTTTCTAGAAGTAGCTTGTCTACTCTTAGATAAGTTCGCACTAAATCTCGCAATGAAGGCTTTTAATTCCTCTATACGTTCTTCTTTTTTCTTGTTGCGGTCATTCATGAGTTTTTGAATGAGCGCACTAGATTCTAACCAGAAATCATAGTTTCCTGGGAATAGTTTAGCCTGATAGTAGTCGATGTCTACCATGTGTGTACAAACGTTATTTAAGAAATGTCTGTCATGGGATACTGTAATAACGGTGTTTTCATAGTCGATTAAGAAGTCTTCTAACCAACGGATGGCCTCATAGTCAAGGTTATTGGTTGGTTCATCTAGTAAGAGTATATCCGGATTGCCAAAAAGCGCTTGAGCTAAAAGGATTTTAACCTTTTCTTTTGGAACAATGTCTTTCATAGACATATAGAAGTTTTCTTTTGGAACGTTTAAGCCGTTTAACAACTTTTCAGCATTGTATTCTGCTTCCCATCCATCAAGTTCAGCAAACTCAACTTCTAAATCAGCTAACTCGAAGCCTTCTTTTTCGGTAAGGTCTGTTTTCGCATAATAGACTTCTTTTTCTTTTAGAACTTCAAAAAGACGCTTATGACCCATAATCACTGTTTCTACAGCTGTGTAATCGTCAAAGGCGTTTTGATCTTGTTTTAATGTAGCGATACGTTTGTTTTTTTCGACAATGATATCGCCTTTGGTTGGTTCTTTCTCAAAAGACAATAACTTTAAGAATGTGGATTTACCTGCTCCATTCGCACCGATGATGCCATAGCAGTTTCCTTTTGTGAATTTTATGTTAACATCTTCAAACAATTTTTTGTCTGAAAACACTAAACTGACATTGGATACATGAATCAATCTAAAAACCTACTTTCTAATGCAACTTTATATAGTTTAAGAGATTCTACTTGATTTGTCAATTTGATAACGCTATTAAAGATTTAATCCCACTATTTTACAAGATAGCGGGATTCTTCATTATAGATATGCTTTGATTTTCTTAATTTCTTTGGCTGGGTCTAAATAGTAGTTCGAATGGAACACATGATAGATTTGCCAACCTCTAGACTTCAAGTATTTATCTTGATGAATGAGTTCTAGTCTTGCGTTGATTGGCGTGTCCATATTACATAAAATACCGAGTTTAAATGTCTCTGTCTTCGGATCAAATAATGCAATATCAATGCTAAATCCACCGATACCAAAGTTGGTTTTAATCTCATAACCTAGTTTATCGAGTTTCTGACAAATGTCTTTAACCATTTGCGTTTGATAGTTTTGATCACTAACAGAGGCTTTTTCACCAAGGCTTAATAAGACCTGTCTTGCCATATCTAGATTCTCACTAGAAACATAGTAACAATACCTCATAAAGTCTTTTAGAAGTTTTGGACCAACCCCAGATAAATCATCGACTCTAAAGGATTCTGGATAAAGCGATGAAACGAAGTAAATCTTCTTCTTGGCTCTTGTAATCGCAACATTCAGTCTGTTTTGACCACCATCGTGGTTTAGCCAACCAAATCGTCTTTTTAACACCCCTGTTGAATCGTTAGCATATCCCATTGAGAATATGATGATGTCTCTTTCATCGCCTTGAACGTTTTCAATATTCTTAACAAATAAAGAGTGGTCGCCATCACTGGTAACTTTATAAAGTTCCTCTTCTAAGGATTTTTGGAATACCCCTTTTTGATAACTCACTTCATCGAGCAAGTTAAGTATCGTATCTCTTTGAGTACTATTAAACGTAATGATTCCCACGGATTCACTAGAATCTTTTTCTTTAAGTATTTTCTTTAATAACTTAACCACCGCTTCAGCCTCAGGAATATTTCGCTTTTGGTCAAAGGTTCCCTCTTTTACATACACATATTCAATGGGTGGCGTTAACGGTTTGGATACATTTGGTGAAACGACTAGTTTTCCATCGTAAAACGCATAGTTTGAAAATGCGATTAATTCTTCATACCTACTTCGGTAGTGATAGTTTAAAAGGGTTTCTTTATAACGGTATCTCGCAAGGTCGAGTAGACTCTTGGCATCTAAGTTTAAGTCACTTTCGATTAAATCTGTCAGTTCTTCCTCTTCAATTCGACCTACCCCTAAAGCAGATGGTCTTAGTTGTTTAGGATCGCCTGCAATAACTACTTTTTTCGCTCTATAGATTGCTGGTATTCCCTTTTCAACATAAAGCTGGGATGCTTCATCGAATATCACCAAATCAAACATTTGTGTTTCAAGTGGCAGTACAGCACTAATTGATTCTGGTGTCATTAAGAAGATTTTGACGTTACTGATAACCTCTAAGTAAAAGTGGTCGAAAAAAGCTTTAATACTCGGTTTTCTGTCAGATTCTAACACGCGTTTGATATCCATAATTCGCTTGGTGTTAGATAAGTTTAAAGCATTTTGGAAAAGCATCATTTCAAATGATTCTTCACTGATTTGACGTTTATGGTTCATTTGCTCATTGATCTTATCTGAGTACTTTTCATAGTCTTCTAATATGTATAAGTACTTTTGATGTTTCGCAATAAAGTTTTCGATGAAACCTGTATAGTATCCATCAAACAAGTAACTTCTTAACTTGTAGTTCTCTTCTTTTAATACGGGTTCGTTAATGAATAAATCAATATAAGAAATTGCAAGTTTATTGAGAGCTAGGTAGTTTGTTTTGGTTTTGTCCAATCTAGTGAGTTCCTTGTTTAAGTACTCCTTAAAGTCTTCATTAAAGAACAATGTTCTTAATAGATTCTTATGAATGCTCTTTTTGGTTGTAAGAAAATTAAGGGTATTCTCATGTGCCTGATAATAACGTTTTAGGGTACTTCTTTTTCCAAAGAACCCTTTTTTGAGATAACTTGAGCGGTAATGCTCAAGTTCTACTAAAAACTCGTTAAACGCAAGTCTGCCACTTCTTGACACCTTCGTTTCAATGCGTTTGAACCATGGGTATTTCTCTATATAGGTCTGATAATCGATAAATTTTAAGAGTTTATCATCTTTATCAAATGTAGTTTCTAGATACTTGATATGGGCAAAGGTTGGTTTACGAAGTTTAAGTTCAAACAACTTCAAGACATCCTTAGGTTTAAGATACGGTTTAATATCTTTGTCTTTGAGATAACGCTCCATGATTTCAAAGACTCTTACACCTTCGATTTTTCTTCCGTAATATAATTCCAATGCTTCATCTAAGGTATCTGAAAGTTTTTGAATGGTTTCTTCAAGTTGATAAGCATCATTATTTAATGTACGCTTTGGAGGTGTTTGGTCGAGTAATTGACCTAGTTGTTGATAAAAAGATTGCTTGTTAGTTGCGTCATCTAAGAAAAGGGCATACTTCTTTTGATTCAAAAGACGTGCATAAATGACATCCAGTGCAACTTTCTTCTCACTGACTACTAAGACATTCTCACCTTTTAAGACTGAGCTTGCAATTAAAGAGGTAATCGTTTGGCTTTTTCCCGTTCCAGGAGGACCCCAAATCACAATCTTTTTTTCTTTATTTAACGCTTCAATAACTTTTTCTTGTGAGTAGTTTAGGTCATTGACATAGGAGATTTCCGATTCTTTTAGCCTTGTTTTGGAGACATTAACCGATAATGGTTTTTCTTTTGAAAATAAGTTTTTCTCGTCGATTAGCCCTTCGAGTAAGTCATTATACTTATTTAAAGATAGAATTTTTTGCATGTCTTTTTGTATCATCGATGAATATAGCTTAAACCTTGCCATTACACAGAATGATTCATAAGTGAATGGTTTTTTCTCTTTCTTAACATTCACCATTAATGTATTTTCAAACGGGACAATCGCTTGGTTTTCAAATTTAATATCTAACCCGTATTTTGCATAATACGGTAAAAGGGTATTTTGAATCGTTGCAGACGATAAATCATCTAGATAAGGCATATCCGTATCAAGTTGACTCTTTTCAATTTTGGATAGTGTGACAAGTAGGTCTCGGTTGAATGTTATGTCTTTATCTAAGTCTTTTTCAATAGAGAAAGATTTCTTATTACGGATCAGTTTGACTGGAATGAATGCTAAAGGCGCTTTAATGAAAAAGTCTTCTTTCTTAAAAGTTCCTGTTACAAATGGATAAGCGACATATAAGTCATATACACCAGTTTCTTTATGGTCTTTGTTGGTTTCTCTATAGAGTTCTGTTAAGTGTCTAAACGATAATTCGGATAGCTTATCCAGCTTTAAAACCTTTTGATTGCTTCTTAAGAAATTAATCAAGGCTAGTTCTAATTCTAGTTTAGCTAAATCTATACCAGTTTGACGGTCTAATCTACCGACATATAAGTTCTTATTACTTCTGGATATGTTTGAAAGTCTGTCTTTATAGTGGTCTAATACTTTATAAGCGTCTTTTGAAAGCTTGACCGGTTTCTCTTCTAAAAAGCGATAATCATTAATGCACTCTAAAAAAAGCTTGCCATAATGGGTTGAAAAGTCACTGTCCAAGCCACTAATGGCATCAAAATCTGTTATTTTATAGGGGTTTAAAGAAACCATTTTCTTTAAAGCCTCATCGCTACAAATGTTTTCACCTATATGGGATTCTCTAAGTGATTGTCTTAGATCTGTTAAGGCTTTTAATAATTCTTTCTCCATTTGATCCTCCTCAAAAAATATATAACTTAATGATATGATTACAAATCATTTCCACTAATTGCCGACTACATCCATTTTACCATTTATAGCCTATCGATAAAACCATTTATATCTAAAAAAAGAACACACTCATTTTGTGTGTTCATTATAAAAATTCGCCATCAAGTTCAACGCTTCATTTGAGAAACTATGACCTTCTTTACCAAAATGTGCTTTTACAAGTGCATTTTGTGTTTTAAACGTTTCAATGAGTTTTTGAGTCATTGAAACTGGAACTAAAGGATCATTAAGTCCAGCAGCGATAAACACGTCTGCTTTGATATTAAATGGAATATCAATGGCTTTATAAGGCATCATCGGATGCGCCAGTAACGCGACTCTAAATATACCTTCATAGAGGAATAATAAACTGGTTGCAATATTCGCGCCATTTGAATAACCAAATAGTGACAACTTATCTAAGTCAAATCCGTATTTCTTTGATGACTCAGTGATAAAATCATAGAGTTTCTTAGATTGAATTCTTAAATCCTCTTCATCTAATACGCCTACAGCTAAACGCTTAAAGAATCTGTTTTGTCCAAACTCATTAACTTCTCCTCTAACGCTTAAAACATTGGCGTTTGGGTCGATGTATTTCCCAATTTCTAATAAATCATATTCGTCTCCACCAGTACCGTGGAGTAATAACAATGTTTTGTCGTTATTGCCTTTTTTGTATATATGTATCATATTAACACCTCGAGTTAATCATACCCTAACGAGCACATAATATCAAAGATAATGCTTCGAATTCGAAATAATACCATTATAAAAAATAAGCGCAAGGCTTGCGCTTATACTCTTTTATATGGGGTGTAACTCTTTTCTCTTAGTGTATTAGGTTTAAATACAATATAACTGTGAGCTTTCATTTTTAATCTAGATAATCCTGCTAATAAGGATAAGTCCATGTGTTCTCCGAAGACAATCTTAAACTGAGAGAAATTCATAAGTCTTGAGTCTTTCAATAAGACGGTCTCAGCGACTTCATAGTCATTTGGATTAATCGCGATAATACAAGTATCTTCTACCCTTTCAGTCACCCTCATGAACACAAATAAGTCATCTGCTTCGACGGGAATATAGTCGCCAATTCTAAGGGCTCGTTCTTGTTTGTTTAAGGTAATCAACGACTTAGTCCATTGTAAGGTTGGGTTAGTTTCATTGTTTAACTCCCAACGCATTGGTGCCCGGTTTTGTGGGTCAGAATCTCCATCCATACCCAGTTCAGTTCCATAATATAGATTAGGTGACCCTGGTAGCGTAAACTGTAGGACTTGTGCAAGTTTTTGATTGAACTCATCTTTAAGTAAGTGCTTTAGTCTTTGGACATCGTGGTTATCTAAAAGATTCCAGGATTTTAAGATAGGTTCAATGCCTGAAGACATAATCACATCGGTAATCATGTTTTGAGCTTTCTTTGGACTGAGTTCTTTTCTTAATAAGCGAAGCGTAATCTCTCTAAATGTAAAGTTCATAACCCCATCTATCGATTTCAACCATTTTTCTGGATAATTCCAAATCTCACCAACTACCATGACATCTTCTTTTTCCAGTCTTGCATGATCTTCTAAATCTTTTAAGATGTCGAATCCAATGTCAAAGGCAACGTCTAAACGCCAACCATCAATGCCATCTTTCAAGTAGCTTCTAATGACTGAGTCTTCCTTACGATAGATATAGTCCTTTACAGCATCGTTTTCTAGGTTTAATTCAGGTAAGCTCTTAGCATCTGCCCAAAGTCTAACGCCTTCTGGATAATCTTCATTGAAGTCAAACCAGTCACGGTATTTTTCATTTTTCAGTGCTTTTTGGAAAATAGGGTTAGATACACCGACGTGGTTAAATACACCATCTAGCATGATTTTCATCTTATTGTCATGGACGCTTTGAATGAGCTTTTTCAAGTCTTCTCTTGTGCCATATTCACTTGAGATTTTTAAGTAATCCGATGCGTCATATTTATGGTTGGATAACGATTCTACAATTGGGTTTAGGTATAATACATCCACACCAAGTGCCTTAATGTAATCGAGTTTTTCGGATAAACTCTTCAAGTCTCCACCCCAGTAATCGAGTTCATGTGACCAATATTTAACATCTTCTAGAAACGTTCCTGGTTTTGGGGGTTTATCCCATGCGTTTAATTTTTTGGGATAGGCGTATAAGTGTTTTTTCTTTTCTAAGTCGGCAGATGGGTTAAATCTATCAACCAATACTTGATAGACAATCGCGCCATTACGCCAATCAGCTTCTCTTTTTTTAAACTTGTTAGACATAGCATCACTCCTTGATTTAATTATACTAGATTCGTGTTTTACAGTATTAATTAAATGGTTGGTACCGCTTCCATAATCAATAATATATATATAAAAACACCAAAGCTTGAGGGCTTTGGTGCTAGATTATTTTTTAATCACTCTAATCGAGTAAATACGGTTCCCTCTGATTTGTTCAGGAATCAAGATGTATTTTTCAATGTCAACTTGAGCTTTATCTTCTTTTTTAGGAATAAATCCAAGCGTTTCAATGATATACCCTGTGATGGTATCATAGTGTTCGGAATCTAATTCCATTTCAAACAAGTGGTTAAAGTCACTTAAACTCAACCCACCCTTAACGATGAATGTATTCTCGTCAATGACTTGATAATGTTTGGTTACCTCATCGTATTCATCGTCGATTTCACCAACGATTTCTTCAACAAGGTCTTCTAAAGTCACAATACCTGCTAGACCGCTAAATTCATCAATGACAATTGCCATGAGTTGTTTAGATTGTTTAAACTTAACGAGTAAGTCATCAACACGGCTAGACTCTAAGACAACAATCGCATTACGTTTGATGTCTAATAACGAAATCTCTTTCTTCTTTAGCTTATCTATATTTAAAAGGACATCCTTGATGGTTACAAATCCTAAGATGTTATCTTTTTCATTTTCATAAATTGGGATTCTTGAATACGATTCATCAATGATTCGTTTGATGTTATAATCTATGTCATCTTCAATGTTGATCATGAATGCATCCACACGTGGTACCATGATTTCTTTGACCACTTTGGAATCTAGGGATAAAACCCCACGCATCATATTGAATTCATCGCTATCGATGACGCCATCATTTCGAGAATTTTTAAGTAAAGCTTTCATTTCCGCTCTCGTAATGCGTTCTTCTTTTTGTTCAAACTTGATTGGGGTAATCTTCTTTAATAACCCGGTTGAAATGGTTAATAACCATATAAAGGGTCTAAATAAAGTCTTCATCACCGAAATCACGCCTGCAGAAGCGAGTGCGTAACGTTCTGGTATTTGTAAGGCTAATTGCTTTGGATATAATTCGCCAAGTACTAACGTAACATAAGATAATACTAATGTAACGAGTATTGTAGCAATCGTTTCACCAGCAGGAATGCCTGCAAGGTAAGGGGCAATTCTTCCAACAAATGCTTGTGAAGCACTTGCTGAGTTTAAGAATCCAGCCACAGTAATACCTACTTGAATAGCAGATAAAAACGCATCTGAATCATCTAGTAAAGAAAGAACTTTCTTCGCACGTTTGTTATTCTTTTCTGCTAAATCCTTAATTTTGTTTTGATTAAGGGAAACAAATGCCATTTCAGCCCCAGCTAAAAAGGCGTTGATAAGTGTTAACACACCCATCAAAATAAGTGAACCTACTAAGTTTTGACTCAAGGGGTCATCCATAATATAAAATCATCTCCTTATTTAATTATGCGGAATTATTATAGCATATTTTTGAAAAAACACGAATTAACCTTGGATTTTTCCTTTGAAATCACCCATTACCATGGTCTCAGAAGTATAATAACACTATAAGGAGGCATAATTATGAAGCTATTTCGTGTGATCATGTATATTTATTTATGGCTCATTGTTGGATTCATGTTATTGATGTCCTTAGATACTTTTGATGTCACTTCAAGTTGGGATGAACAATTCCTAGGGTTTATCATTCACTTCTTACCAGGCTTAATGCTTGGTGCTGCGCTATTACTTATGAAAAAGAAAATTCGATATTATGCCTTTTGGGCAATTGGCTTTTTTTACTTATTTTTATATAACCCTTTTGGAAACATCCAAGAAAGTTGGTATATCATCGTTTTCATCATCCTTCCAGTTTTAGTAAGTGGGGCAATCAAAGTATAAAAATAACACGGACAGAATGTGCTCGCTGTCCGTGTTTTTATTACTTCTTGTTTTTCATTTTGTATTTCAATAAGTAGTCTTTCTCTTCTTTAGATAGTCTATTAGATTCTCTACATTTTTGTATGGCTTTATTAACTATTTTTGGGTTTAACTCGTTTGACGATAAAAAGGATTCTGTAGCTTCTTTATGTAATATTAATGCCTCGCTTAATAACCAGCCAGCCATCATGATTACGTAATAGGCATCTTCTTCTTTAAGGTCTTTCATTGAATCAAATATTAAAGGTAGCACGGATTTGTCTTTTACATACTGAAATAAGATAAATAGACTAAATCTTCTCGCAAATACACGATCATCATGTCTTAACGACAAAGATAATTCCATATAGTCTTTCATATGCTTATCTTTCATAGGTAACTTTATTAAGTCACAATGTGCCCAGCAATCCATCATATCAATATAAGGAATTATATAAGTCATAAAAGTATTATACTCATCTGTCCTATTTAGTAACATCCCATATAGTGCAATTGTCTCATAGTAATTTGTTATCTTTAGGTCTAAAAAGGATTGATAATTGCCTTTATAGATTTCTTTAGCGATATCAACCATATCTTTAGTTTTAAGAGCTAAGACGTCACTTGGTGTATTAAGAATGTTTTTAGACCAAGCAACCTTAGATTCATTTCTCTTAGTCTCCAAGTATGAGATAAACTCATCTTTGTCTTTAATTGTCCAAATCGGTTTAGTTAGGATCATATTAACACCTTCATATATATTATACGATATTACTATATAGGATTAAAAATACGATGATTGTTATCTACACTAATCATGAAAAATCATAGAAATCTCTCGTATTCCTCGTCTATATATATCTAATGTCTACTTTAGATCAATCACAGGACCATTTTTCATGACGGTTGGTATCAAGTTATGCATATCACTAGCCCTTATGATCATCATTTTATACGCTGAAAGCTCGATTCGAGACTCTTCTTTCAAACTTAAATCATTAAGATAATATGCCTCTTCCTGAATATTGGCTTTTTTTAAGTGCTATTCTACGAATTATACAAGGCCAACAATAACCGCATTGCTTGTGAGTTATCTTGATTTTCTTTATATCCACTTTTGCACAAGAGATTTTTTTTCCAAGATGTGTTCTCAATAGTTGTTGATTCTTGCACTCAATTAGCATTTCACCTTTTGTCTTATTCACATAAGGGTTGATTATTTTTACCAAAGGCCAGTGTCATGAACTGAAAACGTAACATTAAAATCTCTCGACCTTTTGTGTTTTATACCCGAATATGACAGAAATTAATGGTTATCAAGTGTGCTAGTCAAATTATTAATCAAGTTTAAAGTGATCATTTCAGTTTTATGGCTCATTATCAAACGATAATATGATAATAAAATGCGTTATTTTTCTAATTGCAAGAAAAAAGATATAGCTAAAGGCTGACTATATCTTAAACATTATTAAGTTTTAAGATTATTGGATGGTCTGCAGCTGCAAAATCATATTCTATCATTTCAGTTACTGTGAGCCACTTAGCATCAATATGATCTAAGATAGTAAGGTTACCTTCAGTAATTTCACATAAATATGCATGCATAGTGATGTGGAAAGACTCATATTCATGATTAACTGTGGTTAGGAATGTTTGAACTGAAATTGTGATATCCAACTCTTCCTTTATTTCTCTGATAAGGGCTTCTTCGTTTGACTCTCCTAGTTCAATCTTTCCTCCAGGAAACTCCCATTTCTTGGCAAGTTCTCCATAATCTTTACGTTGTGCACATAGATATTTATCGTTGTTTCTGATTACGGCTGCTACTACTTCAATTCTTTTCTTCATTACTGTTATACTCCGTTGTTAATTTGAAATATATATCTTCAGGTACTTCATCCTGTAATCTAAACTTAAATGTAATTGGTTTTTCATCTTCAAATGATATAACATCCATTTTTCCAATATATATGAACTTCTTACTGTAATAATCCACTCGACTCCCACCTTTTTTAATGAAGAGATGGATATTAATACCGAGTTCCTTGTGGTTAATCAAGTTTAACCCTGTCTTAGACTTATAGGTTGTATTGTTAGGAGACTGCCATTGGAACTCTTTTCTACTCAGAAATTTATCTTTATAGTTAATGCTTTCACGTACATTCCCTTTTTCTAAAGTGACGAACAAAAAGTAGTCTTTTTCTGTGCTAGAAACACCACTTTGAATGACATAAATACTTTCATATCTCGCTATCTGACTAATTTCTCTATTCTCATATTGATAGTAAGGTTTAAAAGCAGGGAAATTCAGTGTTTTTCTACCAAACTCGTGTTGGTATCTACGTATTCCGTATTCAATACTATTTGTGTAATACTGACTAAAAACTTTGTTTTTTAATAGTTTTTCAAAATGATTTGTAAGTATCACGTATCCATTATCATTTTTAATAGGTAAAATGAATCTCTTTTTATCTAATTCACTTAGAAGTTGACCCGAAAGGTGTTTAATCGCATGGTTAAAGTCATTATAATCAACATGATCAATATGTTTTTCGATTTCAGTAACGATTTGAGCATAGGATACTGATTTTTTTTGGATTGCTTGTTCTAGAATTATGAACTCATAAATTCGTTTTGCAGGGAGCAGCGAATCAATGAATCGAATCCCTCTAACACATTCTTCATCAAAAGACTCATTTAATTCATTATCTACTCTTTTGACGAACTCGATGTATGATTTAGATTTATCTATGAAACGGACAGGATCTAAGCCATCAAACCCATAATCGAGAAGTGATGGAATACGATTGATTTCTCTTTTCAGTTCATAGTAAATTTCCTTCAAATTCTTCATGTCATCAAAGTTATATCTTTCAAGCTGAGTCAAAATTTGTGTCATTGTTTTCTCTTCTAATCTGATGAATGTGTCACCAGGTATTGATAAAAAACTAGATTTTGTCTCAAGCATAATATCGTCTTTATCATAATTTGATTGTCCAGAAAGCGCAATTGGAATCATGAATGTTTTATTGTGATTTCCGATAAAATCTAGTACCGTCAAATAGTCTTTTAGTGGATGTAAGCGAAGCCCTCTACCTAATTGTTGAGTGAAAACAATTGGTGATTGTGTTGGTCTCAACATTAATACAAGATTGACTGTAGGAATATCAATACCTTCGTTAAATATGTCCACAGTAAAAATATATGACAAAGGATCATTATCATCTTCGAGTTTTTCAATATATATTTCTCGGTCTTGTTCAGAAGACATAGCCGTTAGTGCAACAGAAATTAAACCTCTTTTATTAAACATATCTGACATATATTCTGCTTGTTTAACACTTATACAGAAACCTAGTGCCTTGGTTTTCTTTCCACTATGTCCATATTTTTGAATGTTTTCAATTATTAGAGCCACTCTATCTTTAATATTTAATCTATCGGCCACGAGATCTATTTCTTTTGTTACATCAATATCGCTTAAATCTGTAGTCGCGTCCTCAATCCCAAAATAGTGAAAAGGCACGACAAGATTCTCTTTTAACGCATCTCTTAGTCTTATTTCTGCAGCTACTTGGTTATCAAATAGTTCAAAAATGCTATTAGTGTCAGTTCTTTCCGGTGTTGCTGTTAGTCCTAACAGAAACTTGGGTTTGAAATGATTTAGTACTCTATTATAGGTTGGTGCAGAGGAGCGATGTGCTTCATCAATAATAATATAGTCAAAAGCATCTTCAGCAAGTTTAAATAAGTTCTTCTCTCTGCTTAACGTTTGAATCGATGCAAATACATAATCAGAATCGATCGACTTTTCTCTTCCAGTATACAAACCCATACTTGCGTGATGAATACTCTTAAAAGTCTTCATCGCATCTTTAAGAATCTTTTCTCTATGGACCACGAATAGTAGTCTTTTCGGATTAACTTGAAGCACATCAAATGCAGCTAAAAATGTTTTCCCAGTCCCAGTTGCTGCAATAACCAATCCTTTATTCTGACCTTTATTACGAAGATCTTGTAGGGATTCCAATGCTAGTTCTTGCATATAGTTTGGTCTTAGATCAGAGTTTTTTACCTGCTCATCGACATAATCGATTACCTCATTGGTTTTTATATCATAAATATCTGCGATTCGATTAATAAGATCGGTATCAGTATTGTCTTTTAAAAACGCCACTAATTGCTTTATCAAAGACTGTTGGTTTGACTTTGCATATTTTTCATAATTATATTGTTTTTCATACTCATCAATATACTCTTTAGTTAATGGTACTACATCAGGATCATTCCACAGTTCGTTAAACTCTGAATACAATGTATTAATGAGTTTAAGGTTGTCTTTAGAAAAATAAGATAAATTCCACTCATGATTATGTTTTAGTGCTTTCTCTGTTAGATTCGATGATCCTACCGTCAATTGTACTCGATCATCAAACTCAAAAAGGTAACCTTTCGTGTGAAATCCTCTTGTATTCTTATTGAGTGTTGTAAATACTCTGACTTCAACATTTGGAAATCGCATTAATCGCCTTAATGCGGCTGGACTAGTACCAAACATGTAATCTGTTGTTAATACTCTTCCAGAAACACCCCTTAATTGAGTATTTCTGAATGCGTCTACCAAAAGTTGAATAGCCGCATCTGATATGAAGGCAACAGAAAAAGAAAAACTTTTACAGTTCATCATGGATGATTCAATGTGATTATAGAAATTTAATGTCCTTCCGTTTTTTACTAATTGAATATTTTCCATAAATTAGATTTCCTATCATTTTGGTTTTATAATAAGTTCAATATTTATATTAGCTTAATTATATCATCATTTTATGTTTTTTTTCATTCTATCGCCCAAATATATCAAAAAAGCCAGACGCTTGTCTGACTATTTTCTTAAATGAATAAAATATCGATTATGTTATGTTATTTGGAATGGTACTTAATGATTTCATCAATAATCGCTGATATCTCATCTATTACCTCGATTAATGGTTCATCTGTTGATAAATCTACATTAACCATCTTGGCAAGTTCTAGTGGTGTTTTAGTTCCGCCTGCTTTTAGTACTTCAATCCATGATTCAGGGTTGAGTTCTTTTGCTTCAATCATTTTGGATACTTTTGTACCTAGTGTTAGGCCTGCTGAGTAAGTATATGGATATAAGCCCATGTAGTAATGTGGTTGTCTCATCCAAGTTAAGCCAGCATAGTCAGGAATTTCTACTGTATCTCCCCAGAACTTTCTTAAGACTTCAAGTTTTAGATTATTGAGGAGGTTAGCTGAAAGTGGTTGTTTTTGATCCACTCTGTCATAGACTTCTCTTTGGAATGCGGCTTCTAATAAGTGAGTGACAAAGTTATGGTAATAAGTTCTTGAGATTTTGACTGACTTTAACCAAGTCTTTTCTCTTTCAGACTTAGCTTTTCTAATTAAGTGATTGGCCATCAATAATTCATTTGTGGTAGATGGCGCTTCAATAAAGTACATAGAAGGTCTTGTGTTTAAAATGGTTTGATGGCTATTGGCATATTGGAAATGTCCAGCATGTCCAAGTTCATGGGCTAATACCATTGCTTCATCCATTTGACCGTTCCAGTTTAAGAGTATGAATGAAGGAACGCCATATGGGGATGCACAAAAACCACCCGTTGATTTACCGACATTTTGAGGGAAATCAATCCATCTTTCATCAAATGCACGCGTAACGATTTTACCGTATTCAGGTCCTAAGATAGACAAACCTTCAATAAGTAATGTTTTTGACTCTTCAATCGTGATCTTAGGTTCATAACTTGGGTCTACTGCCAGTTTTAAGTCAGCATATGTCATTTTGTCTAGTTTATGAATATCTTTTAACAAGTTTGCATAGCGTCTCATAGCTGGGGCTAATCTTTCCATAATTAAGTCAATTTGACGGTCCATAAAGTCTTTGGTGACTTTTTGATCATCTAATAAGTAGTCATAGACGCTCTTATAGCCTCTTAATTCACTCATGATCTTATCTTTTTGAACATGGTTCTGATAGTTATTCGCAAACCCATGTTGATATTCTTTAAGCTTTTGATAGAATGTTTCATAGGCTTTTCTTCTAACTTCAGTGTTTTGTTCATATTCATACTCATTTTCAAAAAGCGTAAATGAGTTTGCATATGTCTTACCGTCTACTTCAAAGTCTGAAAATGTCATATCTGCAAGTTTGAAACGGTTGTATAGACCGTATGTGGTATTAAGTACAGGGGATAAAGCTACCAAAGTCTTTTCCACATCTTTGGAAAGTGTATGTTTCTTGTCTTCGATGATTTCTTTTAAGGCATAGCTGTTATCAGGGTTCATGGATGCTGCTTCATTAAGAAGGAGATCAGTTTGATCTTTTAGTTCATTGTTATAAAATGCGAGTTTTTTTGACATAGCTTGGAAACGCATCATGGCTTTACCTTGACGCATTTGGTTTTCTTCATTAATAGAATCTGTGTTAGTTTGTAGGCTAGCATAAGACCCAATTCTTGAAAAATGCCCTTGAATAACTTGATACTTAGTTAGGGATTCATTGATTAGTTCTTTTGTATTTAGTTTGGTTTCAAACTCAGCTACGAAATCATCTACCAATTTTTCAACTTCATCAAATGCCTCGTTATAAAGGGCTTCTGTTTTGAATAAGTTTCTCATATCCCAGGTGTGGTTGATCGTTAGTTCATTTCTTTTTGGTAATTGTTTTTTCATAAAAATTCACTCCTTTTAACGATTATAACATGGACTAATATCTATTTAGATATTTCTTTAGGGTATTTTCACAATGACTTTATTTCACACAATTAAGATAATAAGATCTCTATTAACTTTTAACAAAAAATAAAAAAATAATTATTGTAAAACGATAATTTTATGCTAGAATAAAGGTAAAGAGGTGTTACGTTATGAAAAAAAGATTGGTTTTATATGTTTTGGTTTTAGTCATTGGAATCATATTATCCAATACATATGATTCAAAAGACATTGGGTTCTTAAGCGTTTTATATAGCCCATTTACATTAGTGGTTAACTCACTTGGGTCTCTTTCAGAACATTCAAGATTTGGAAATGTGGTTGCGTGGGGGTTACTGATTCTGGTAAGTTTATTACCTCTAGGGATAGGATTTAGCATAGTAAGAAAAAAGATCACTTTGTTTGATTTTGCTGGATTGTCTTTATTATCCATCTTGTTAGGTATCACTTTTTATCTAGGTATTAACTTAGGGGCTGAAGGCATTTTTAGAAAGATAGTCTTATTTTTTCAGGATTCAGAAACTGCTAAACTCATTTTATCGATTGGTTTATATAATGTGTGGTTATCCTTATGTCTACTATACCTATTAGTTAGACAGGTCCTATTTGCTAAGTCGTTATTAAAATCGTTAAAACAAATTTTACCAATTTTTGTAAGTTACATAATATTTCTAGCATCTTACGTATTATCGATGTCAAAGATCAATTTTAGATCCTATCAAACTACTTTAGAAACTTATGATTCTCTCTTTGGGATTGTTGAGAGCTTATTATCCATTGTTTTAATTGAATTCATCTTGATGTTTGTTGAGTTCATCCTTGACGGTTCTTTTAAAGAAAAGCTGATTAAACAAACCAAGTTAATTAAAGGGGTTGCGCTTGGATTGCTCGCGGTGAGTTTAATCAAAGTCGTCTTCGTTAATCTCTTCCAACTTGCGTTCATAAATAAGTTGAGTAATACCAATTTTTCATTCAGTATTGATATATTTTACTGGGTTTTAGTCTTCTTCTTTTACGGTTTATATGAATACATTGTGCTAGCCAATCAAGCAGTATTGGATCAGGAGTTGACGATTTAATGCCCATCAAAATCGTACTAGAAGACATATTAAAACTTAGACAAATGACTTCAAAAGAACTGGCTCAAAAAATCGATATTACCGAAGCAAACCTTTCCATCTTACGAAGTGGTAAGGCAAAGGCGATTCGTTTTGAAACGCTTGACAAGATATGCTACCACTTAAACTGTGAACCCAAAGACATCATCATTTATGAAGGAGACGACAAATGAAAAAGATAATTGGTTTATTAGTCCTTATAGTTGGTTTATTCTTACTATCAGGATGTGCGTTAAAAAAAGATACACAGATTGATCTAGACGTAGATATACCCCCAATTGAAACGGAACCTATAATGGTTGGTTTTTACATTCAAATTATGAATAATCAAGATTGGACAAATCTTTTACCTCTATACGGAAATGATGACGCGGTATATTATTATTTTTATGAAGAAGACAAAACAACCTATCAAGAAATAGGGTATGGTTTAAATAAAATGCATCTTTCCTTAAAGGAGCTTGATGAGACTAAAAATGGCGTAAAGACAACTATCCATGAAAATGGAATCGAAGTTACCCTTTTGGCATCCAACGAACTCGAGGGTGCCACACTATATATCTATCCAATTTATGAGGGAGATTTTTCGCTAGGAGAATCCTCAATTGGAACCATGATTCAAGGAGGGGTCAGTTCAACAAGATCCTTTACATCGGAAGTAAAAAGAAATAACGAAATCGTTCGTAATCTGTTTAAAATCACAATTAATGTTGAAAACACACTAGAACAAGTTGAAATTATTGAAATGAGTTCAAGTGATGAAGTCCTCAAACGCGCAGTGATTACTGAGGCTCTCAAGAACTATGACACTTTAACTGACACAAGTTATGTGTTGATTAAAGAGACGTTTAGAGATTCTAGAGGTACTACTTACATTAAGACCTCCGTATACGATGAGTATAATCTAACAGTTACCCTTAATTTCGGAGGGAAATATGGTTTGATTATAACAGAATACTTAACCCTCAATTTTAATTAATCCATAAAGACATAATCCTCGGCAATGATTGCCGAGGATTATTTTTTAGTTAGTTATTATTTTTTATGTAGATCTTGATAAGCTTTCGCTAGTTTTCCGCCAACAACCGCATTGTTATAAACAAGTGCTAGGTTTGCTTGAAGGCTCTTACCCTTTGTTTCTTCTACAATCTTCTTAAGTAGATATGGGGTAACGTCTTTACCTTGAATGTGGTCTTTTACACTTTGTTTAACCGCTCTATCGATGATGTCATTCATGTATGCCCCATCTAGAGAGTCTTTTTCAGGGATTGGGTTAGCGACTAATAATCCACCTTTTAAGTTTAGTTGTTCCTTAGTGTAGACAATCTTTGCTAAGTCTTCAATCTTGTCAACGTGAAGTCTTAGTTCAATGTCGGAAGTTCTTGTGTAGAATGCTGGTAATACTTTAGTTTGATACCCAACCACTGATACTCCTTTAGTTTCTAAGTATTCCATGGTTCTTGGTAAGTCAAGAATGGCTTTCGCACCAGCACAGATGACTGTAACGTTGGTTTGTGCAAGTTCTTCTAGGTCAGCAGAAACGTCTAGCGTTTCTTCATAACCTTTATGAACTCCACCGATACCACCAGTTACGAAGAATTTGATGTTAGCCATTTCAGCGCAGATCATTGTAGATGCGACAGTTGTAGCGCCCATTTCTTTTAACGCAATAACTGAAGCCATATCGCGTCTTGATACTTTAACGACATGTTTAGATTTGGCTAATGTCTCTAAGTCTTCGTCTGTTAGACCTACTTTGATTCTTCCGTCCATGATTGCGATGGTCGCAGGTACTGCGCCTTGTTCTCTAATAAGTTGTTCAACTTTTTTCGCCATTACAACGTTATCTGGATAAGGCATACCGTGGGAGATAATTGTAGATTCAAGGGCTACAACTGGTAAATTATTTTTAAGTGCTTCTTTTACTTCTTGTTTAATATCTAAAAATTGTTCAAATGTTTTCATGCTTTTTTAGCTCCTTTTTTAGTAGATTGATTGATAATTTTGGATTTACTGCAAATTTGGATTGAATGGTTAAGCTTGAGCTGATTGCGCCATAGAGTATGCTTTGTTTCATCGTCTCACCGTTGATAAGTCCGTGTAATAAAGCACTCGAGAAGGAATCTCCAGCCCCAGTAACATCCACCACTTTGTCGTCACTCACCAAGAAGGCTTTTTGACGATTCATCTCTTTGCCATCGTAATAGATAGCCCCTTTTTTGCCTTGAGTGACAACGACTTTGTTTAAGCCTCTAGAAAGCCATAATCTAACGATTTCTTCTAAGTCATCACTGGTTGTTTTAAAATAACTTTGAGACTCATCCAAATTACATATTAGAATCTCAACCCCGGTTAGGTCTTCAGGGACGTGTTTCATCTTTGGACCAGATACGCCAATGATTGCTAGTTTCTTATCTTCAGTTCTAGCATACTCAATTAAGGCTTCTACTGCGTCTTTTGTGATATTCGTATCTGCGATTAACCATTTACTCGAGTTCAAATGTCTTTTGTGTTCTAAGACCCAATTACGGTTCATGTGGTCATTGATTGACATGTCGGCGAACCCAACATCCATATTGCCCTCTTTGTTAATTACGGCATAATACCCACCTGTATTTTCATGCTTGATTTTATCACATGCAAATACTTCCATGGTTTTCTTAGAATACGCAAGAAGTTCATCTCCCGCACGGTCATCCCCTAAGACGGTCATCAATGAAACTTGATGATTTAGTCTAGTTAAATTATCGGCAACGTTTCTAATGACACCACCATATGAGATGGATGAGTTTACTGGGTTAGATGTTCCAAGCAGTAAGTTTTCTTCCAATCTAAAGGTATAGTCCAAATTAGCTCCACCTATACATGTGACATAATCCTCTGTTTTTAAAACATATGGTTTGCCAAGTATATACCCTTTTTCTTGTAGACCAGAGATTAAATTCGCTATGGCTGGTCTAGATAAGTTCATTTGATCCGCAATAAACTGCTGACTTACATACGGGTCTTCTCTTAAAATAGCTAGTACCTTCTTTTCATTCTCGTTAAGTCTCATACGTCACCAACCTATTTTTGTTTATTTCAAAACTTTTGTTTACACCTTCATCTTATCTCAAACCAAATCATTTGTAAAGTCTTTTTGTAATAATTATTTTTTTAGAGCGGTCTTTAATCATAACCAAAAAAAAACTAGGATTTTTATCCTAGTTAATGATTCTTGACTGGTTTATAGTGATTGATGCACTCTTCTATAACATGTCTTGATTCTCCAGATACAACCAATTTATCTCCTGGATGTAAAACTGTACTACCTCTTGGGGTGATGACTTTATTCTGACGTTTGATCATAATAATTAACACATTTTCTGGTAGTTTTAAGTCCATGATGTGTTTTTCAACCACTGGACTATCTTTCTTAAGTTCAATTTCAATTAATGTATCATAAGTATCTTCGACATAGTCTGTAAAAGTCTTCATGACGTTTTCTTCATCACCGATTAAGTTTAATTTCTTAGCTACTAAAGGAATAAAGGACCCTTGGATTAGAACTGAGAATAACGCAATAAAGAATACAGTATTGAAGATTAGGTTAGAGGAATCCAGTTCTGCTTTAAGCGCATAGGTCGCAAACACAACGGATGCTGCACCTCTTAATCCTACCCATGAGATGAAAAGTTGTTGTTTAACTGGAACTTTGAAGAATGATAGAATGCCAAATACTGCAATTGGTCTTGCTACAAAGATTAAGAATAAAGCAATTACTAATCCACTTAATGCAACAGGTAATAATTGTGATGGGAATACTAGTAGCCCTAGTGTAAAGAATAAAATAATCTGCATGAGCCATGATAACCCATCAAAGAACCTGACAATACTGTACTTATTTGGTATTGCCGAGTTTCCAAGTATAATCCCTGCAACAAACACAGCTAAATAGCCATTACCACCAATGATTTGGGATAATGAGAAAAGAATAAAGACGATTGCAATGATTAAAATTGGGTATAAACCATCAATTTCTATCGCTATTTTTTTAAGTAAGAATGAACCAACCAACCCAATGATTGCGCCTAGCCCTAGCCCAAACACGACTTGTTGTAATAGCATTAAGCCAATCGGTACATCATTTGTAAGATTGATCGCACTCACAAAGATGATTGTAAGCATAAATGCGAAAGGGTCATTACTTGCACTTTCCATTTCGAGCATTGGTGCCAAATTATGTTTTAAGTTTAAATTTCTTGAACGTAAAATCGAGAAAATCGCAGCTGCGTCTGTGGATGATACAATCGCACCTAATAGCAGACCTTCTAGAATTGTGATCGGCAATATAAAACTTGCGAAAACGCCTAGAGTTAAAGCTGTGATTACTACACCTATTGAAGATAATAACGATGCCTTAACAGCGATGGGTCTCGCAGTTTTCCAATTAATCCCCATACCTCCAAAGAAAATGATGAAGATCAATCCAAATGATGCAACCATTTCGGCAACATCGTAATCCTCGAATTGAATTCCACCTATGCCCTCTGATCCTACTAACATCCCTAACGATAAAAAGATGATTAAAGTTGGAACCCCAACTCTATAAAGCAACTTACTAGAAAGGACACTAATTAGTAAAATCAGTCCCCCAAATATTAATACTGTGTTTAAATCAAAACTCATAACACATCCCCCTTCTATTGCACTCAACAAGAATTTAATTGAATACTCTGAAAACTAAACAAAGATTTAGCAGACTCAATTAATCTATATCGTGTCTTTTACTTATAATGATTTTTCACATATTTATTATAGCATTTTAAAATGCTCTTTCATAATAAAATAACCTAAAAAACTAGGGAAAGCGATTACGGCAAACTACTTTTGTTACGCCATTTTGATTATTTTTTACTATTATTGATTATCTATATACTAATCGTATAAAAAGTACGTGCGTTCAAGATAGATGACTTCAATTTAGAATGAAATAGGCTATAATATAGTTGATACTAACCACATTAGAAAAGAGGTCACTTATGAACATAACACATCCCGATATCCTAAAAGTTGTTTTCCATGTTAGTAATCTTGATCAAATCAGCAGAATGGTTAACAATATCAACAATTTGTTGATTGAAGATCCTAAGGCAGAAATCATCTTAGTTGCTAATGGTGAATCTGTTAAAGCATTTACAAAAGATGCTTTGACAAAACTAAACCCTAAAGCAACCTACTATCTATGCGAGAATAGCCTATTATCAAACCAAATTGACCATTTAGTGATTATGGAAGGGACAAAGATTATCCCAAGCAGTGTTCATACACTGGCACAATTACAGTACTCTGGATATGCTTATATTAAGGTATAATGAAATTAAAAAAAAGAGTTTCTGAACTCTTTTTTTTAATTGTATGATTATCCTTTTTTAACCTTGATTAGATTGTTAAAAAAACTTTTCCATATGAACTTCTCTTTACCCTTTTTCACCTTCATTTTATCACAACATTTTTAGTTTTTTCATGATAACTCAATCATTCAAAAATAAAAAACTTGAATATTATCAAGTTTGATTACTAAAATATTATTATTGATTCAGAAGACTATATACAAACGTGTCTTTCCAAAGGGGTTTTCCTTCTTCATCGATAAAAAAGTATACGTTTTGAATAAAATGCGCTTCTCTTATAAACCCTAGTTTCTCGAGTAGTTTCCATGAGGCTGTATTATTAGGATCACACTCTGAATATAATCGGTGGGCACCTTCAGAAAATGATCTTTTTATTAGAGCACGACAGGCTTCTTCTGCAAATCCTTTACCCCAATAAGAACGATTGAATACATACCCGAGTTCTTTTGACTGAAAGTCTCTATCTCCTAGATATAAGTTCCCTATCATCTTATTAGATTCTTTAAGGACTACGGCAATCATCTCATGTGTAGAGATACGCCACATTAAGTTTTCCTTAACCTCATCTAATGACATCTGTCGGTAAGGTTCATACTTGACTACTATAGGATCACTTAAATACTCATATAAATCCATGAGGTCAGTTTCTTTATATCTTCTTAAAATGAGTCTTTGTGTTTCAAGTAATATTTCCATACTAGTTCTCCTACTTATTTATATTTATTATAATCGATTTATCAAAGTAATTGTAACACATGTATAATCAAATTAAACATAGAAAATAATTAATAACTTCACGCTACTGTCATTTAATGAAAAAACGATTAACGTCGAGTTAATCGCTTTCTTGTGTCTTATCTGTTTGATTCATTAAGTTAAAGGCTCTTTCTGTAAGTTCGTTTGTTGATTCTTTTTTCAACATAAATATGTTTGGATATTGTGGTTTTAGCACTTCGATTTGAATACGATCTTTAACAAAGAATGGATAACTGAATTTATGTTTCTTTTCTATGAACCTAATACGAATAGGGACGATTGGAACATGGTTTTCTACAGCTAACTGGAAGGCACCTTTTTTAAACTCTCTAAGAGAAGAGTCTTTCGTAATTAGTTCTCCTTCTGGATATAAGTGTACATATCTACCCTTACCGATTGCTTTAGACAACTCGTAAAAGAATACTTTGGTTTCGATGACCGTTTTCGGTGTTGGGGTTGCGCCAAGAATGGTAATGAGTTGACCGACAACCGGGGTATCAAAGTTCTCTTGCATCGATGTAAAAATCAGTTTTTTAGGAAAACATACGAGGGCATTCATCACTGAGTCTAGTTTGTGAACGTGATTTGATATCATAATCGCGCCACTATCTATGTGTTTTAGTTGCTTGCGTCCTTTAATTCTAAGACCTCTAAATAAGTAAAAGTAAAAGCCTAATATTGGTACTGCAAACCCATAGTAAAACAGTCCACTGCCTGTTCGTTTAATCCTTGATTTTTCGTAATGCTTTCTAACTTTTTTACCATCATTTGTCTTCACAGAGAGTTCTTTATTTTTATCTTTGATGGTTTCCTTAAACATTTCTTCTAGTAGATTAATCGCGTTTTTAATACCGTAGTTTCTAATATGGTCTTGATAGACTGGGCCCATTTTCAAACGTTCTTCTTTATTTTCTAACCAATAATCAATCTTTTTAGCGAGTGTTTTATAGTCTTTTGCTTTAAATAGACTTCTATCGTCTAAAGCAAACTGCTTAGTTGCAGTCTTCTTAGCGGTTGCGATAATAGGAACTAACCCACTTGCAATCGCTTCTAGAGCACTAATGCCTTCGATTTCCACGTCTGCAGCATGAATATATAAAGTGGATGCTTTGATTTGACTAATCAAGTCTTCTTGTGAGAAAAAATCGAATCTAGCATTTACTTTAAGTCTTTTAGCTAGACGTTCAAGATACTTTTTCCTTGGGCCTAACCCAGCAAAAAGCACCTCAATCTGATCTTTATACTTGGACTTATGAATTGCTTTGATGATGGTATCCTGTCTTTTCTCTAACGCATATCGACCGATTGATAATATTTGTATTTTTGATTGTGTACTTCTGTCTGTGGTTGTAAAGAATTTGTCTTCAACGCCATTGGTTATAGGATGGGCAACATTCTTATAGTTCTGACGTTTGATTTCATCAGCAATAAACTGACTTGGACAATGGACATGTTTGACATGTTTGTAAAACCTATGTTTGATTAATTTATATATAAACCAAGCTAGTGGTCTACCTAATCTACCTAAACCCATTCCATACGTTACATGTTCCGGTTGAAAATGAAAGGCACTTGATACTGGAATTCCAAGTTTCTTCGCATATTTAACACCTTCAATACTTACTTTAAATGGACAGAAAAAATGCACGATATCAGCATCTTTAAAGGCTTCTTCAAACACTTTCTTATCTGGCTTAGCAAAATAGGTATTTTGTTTTTGAGCCACATAAGAAACAAGTGGTATATTTCGCTTTTTTAGCCGGTAAATTCCCTTTTCTTCGTAGTCACCAGCTGTAACAATCCTGACTGTATGACCTTTAGCTTCCAAATGTTCTTTAGAGCGTTTGGCAGTCATGGTAGTACCATTCGAGAATTCACCGTAATTATCTATAACATAAACAATGATCATATTTTCTCCCTATACTAACGAGTCGATTATCACAAGTTGAATTCAATATTTATATAGACAATATCTTCAACAAATAGTTAATGTGGTGATAATCCTATCGATTTTTATTTCTTATTATATACCATTGATACCCGTAAGTCTATCTCCGATAACGAGGATTTTTGTGCATAGTAATACCTTTCTTCTAACACATCTTAATCGTATGGGACACACAGATTACAAAACAAAAGCCCCTTTGAAGTCAACTAATGATTTATAGGGTTATAGAACGGTTCTATAGAGTTTAACCAAATTTACATATACATATCGACAAAAACGGTTTTAGACACACCATCTATTGTGATGGTTAAAAAGGCTAGTTCACTAATGTTATCTCTAAAACGCTTAATAATCTCATATTTGTTTTCATTATTTTTTAAGTATAAAAAACAGCCATAAGCTGTCTTTATTAATCTAACTTTTTTCACTTTGAATTTTCTTCTTTTTTTAATAAATCATAAGCTGCTCCAAAACTATTGGGATTCAATAAGGAAATCAGAATAATTCCACATGTTATTACCCCAATAAATATTTTAGAAATTAAAAGAGGTTCTAAATTCGATTTTAAACGTTTTTTAATTGATTTTATTGCTAATATATTTAAGATGATTATTACTAATGCTAAGATTGCCATGATAATCGAACCTAAAAGGTAAGAAAGTTCATGGTTACCAAAAATTGCTGTAATAATGTAAAAAATCATACCAACACTATACAAAGCGATATTAATATATCCAAAATTAATCCATACTTTAGTTTTCATAAATAACTCCTATATTATTTTGTGTTAGGGCGACTATTTTGATACAATTTAGCACCCCTTTACAAATTTCGTACCCTATTAAATTGGTTTAGTTAGTCAGTTTATCACTTTAATGATATAATCATGCAACCTGTATCATTGTCTAGTTGTCTTGCCTTATTAAATGATGTAGAAACATCTAGGTTCCTAGAGAGTGAATAAAACATATTTACAGCAAAGATAAATACTGCATTACCATCAATATAATCAGTTGGAGCAATATAAGTGCTGTTATTTTTAGAGAAGACATCCATCATATTTTTATTACCCGTTGAACATCCTGTGTTTATGATAATTTTATTAGACAGTTTTATATACATTTCAATCTCAGTTGATGAAAAATCATGCTTAGGTTCATCTTGTAAATAAATACTTTCATGAAGTTTAGGCATGATTATTCTACCTTCTTCACCATGACACGAAATGATAATGTAATCAGCATTAAATTCTACTTTATCTTCTAACACATCAATAAAATCATTGGGTCTTCCAATATTTTTAATTAAAACCAGAAATCCATAAAGTTCTAAAACCTGTCTTAATGCTTGTGCTTCATTTCCGGCATCACTAAAAGATACTATAAGTACTTTTTCCATATTTCTCCCTCTTATCCTTAACCTATCAAATATACGTGTAAATTTTCTGATTCATTAACCAAGTCAACAATAGTTTTAATAAAAATCTGTATAATTATTTGTTGTATGCGCTTTATCTAGTGCATCATAATAATCTGTTCTATTTTCTGTTTTGATTACGACGGGTGGATAGCAACTTTGAATGATTTCAAAGTTTAATAAAAGTCTTGCTGTTCTACCATTACCATCAATAAATGGGTGAATTTTTACAAACTCTCCATGTAAGAAACAAGCTCTTA
>WARP01000229.1_pt1 | contig 45174 bp, 36 predicted proteins | sample 4769151 | NCBI WGS metagenome assembly WARP01 (sample SAMN08893023, study PRJNA449175) | gut metagenome | isolation source: rumen sample fed with dry roughage | host: cow | place: India: Nagpur | collected 2016
GGAGTAGGTTTATACCTGCTCATAATGAGAAAAGAGCCGCCTCTGTTAAAAATAGAATCAGCAAGCAGAAAATCAAGTTCTGTATATTTTGGATTTTGAGAAAACAGTCCTTTATAGCCACCATGCAATCCAATAACACGATAACCATTTGCTATGAAGGTTTTTGCAATACTGCCCACTACAGTATTCATTCCTGGTGCGGGACCTCCTCCCGTTAAAATTACAATCGATTTTTTCATCACTTTACTTTATTGAGCCCGCAAAGTTAACAATAATTAAAAAATATGTAAATTTGTTGATTAAGATTATGAAGAAAATAATATCTGATGTCTCCAAAAGGATAACGGAGCTAAGAGAAGAAATCGAGAAACACAATAGGTGCTATTATATTGATAATCAGCCACTAATAACTGATTTCGAATATGATTTACTCATCTCAGAACTTCAGGCTCTTGAAAAGAAATACCCCCTGCTAATCGACTCTGACTCTCCAACTGTAAGGATTGGAAGTGATTTAGACTCTGAAAGCTCAAAAAAATCATTTGATCAAAGAGAGCATCAATTCCCAATGTTATCTTTAAGTAATACCTATGATAAAGTTGAGTTAATCTCTTTTAATGAGCGAATTATAAAAAGTTCTAACCATCCTGTTAACTATGTGTGTGAACTCAAAATCGATGGTTCTGCAATATCTCTTACATATCGTAATGGAGTTCTCGCCCATGCGGTTACCAGGGGAGATGGAGAGAAGGGAGATGACGTAACAAAAAATGTTCTTACAATAAAAGCTCTGCCAAAAATACTTAAAGGTAGCGGCTATCCTGAGGAGTTTGAAATCAGAGGTGAAATATTTATGCCTTGGGAAGCATTTGACAATCTTAACATTATACGAGAGAAAAATGAAGAGCAATTGTTTGCTAATCCAAGGAACGCAGCAGCAGGCTCTCTTAAACTAATTAACACATCCGAAGTATCACAAAGAGGACTGGACATTATTTTATACCATTTTGTCTCAAATCAAAATATCTTCCCTACTCATTATGACTCTCTGAATGCAGTTAAATCGTGGGGACTACCTGTATCTGAGCACATTAAGAGATGTTCTTCTATAGAAGAGGTTTTTGATTATTTAAACTATTGGGAAATTAACAGGAAGAATCTTCCGTACCCTACTGATGGTGCTGTAATTAAAGTAGATAGCATTCCACTCCAAAAGGAACTCGGTTTCACTGCAAAATCTCCAAGATGGGCTACAGCATATAAATTTAAAGCTGAATCTGCAATGACAAAACTTTTGTCAATTGATTATCAAGTAGGAAGAACCGGGGCAATTACCCCTGTCGCAAATCTTAAGCCTGTTCTACTTTCAGGAACAATTGTAAAAAGAGCCTCGTTGCATAACATGGATCAAATGTTGTCTCTTGATATCCATTTTGGCGACTATGTATATGTCGAGAAAGGAGGAGAAATAATTCCAAAAATAGTTTCTGTTGAATTATCTAAAAGGGAGGAATCTGCAGAAAGACCTGTTTTTCCGGTTTTTTGCCCTGACTGTAATACTTTATTAGTTAAAGAAGAGGGCGAGGCTAAACACTATTGTCAAAACTCAACCTATTGTCCAACTCAGATTAAGGGTAGACTTATCCATTTTTGCAGTAGAAAAGCGATGGATATTTTGGCTGGTGAAGCAACTGTTGAAATGCTATTCAAGGATGGGTTGCTCAAAACTCCTGCTGATTTTTATAAATTAAAAACAGATGATCTCATTAAATTTGAAGGATGGAAAAAGAAGTCAGCCGAGAGATTACTGAAGAGTATTGAAAAATCGAAGGACAAGCCTCTTTACCAAGTTTTATTTGCACTAGGTATAAGACATATCGGAGAGACAAGTGCAAAATCCCTGGCTAATCACTTTGGAAGTATTAAGAAGATTTCATCTGCTACAATTGAAGAGCTGACAGAAATTAATGATGTTGGTGAAATAGTCGCAAAATCAATTCACAAGTTTTTCAATGACCAAAAGAATATTGAGTTAATTTCCCAGCTTGAAGAAGCTGGTGTTCAAGTGGAGGGGGGAAATGGATCTCTTAAGAACAAATTCTCAGAAATACTAACAAATAAAAGTTTCGTTGTTTCAGGAACCTTTTCTGTATCAAGAGATAGCATAAAAGAGATGATTGAGAAACATTCCGGAAAGATTATCTCATCAATTTCCTCAAAAGTCAATTTTTTGATTGCTGGTTCAGATGCTGGTCCATCTAAACTAGAAAAGGCAAAAACACTTGGTATTGAGATTATCACAGAAGAACAGTTCTTTAAACTAATTGAAAATAATTGACTATTTTTACACTTTTAATCAATAAAATAACTAGAAATAAATATTTATGAAGCAAGTAGTTATAAGCAACAAAATCAATTATCTGGGAACTAATGACAGAAAAAAATCTCTTTTTGAGAATAACTGGCCTCTCCCCAAAGGTGTTTCTTACAACTCATATCTCATATGCGATAATAAAAGCGCCTTAATTGACACTCTGGAATTTGGTTCAAAAGATGATTATCTTGATCAGATAGCTGAAATTCTTGATGGGAATAATCTTGATTATTTAATAGTTAATCACATGGAACCTGATCACTCCAGTATGATTGGGATCCTTTTAAAATTCTATCCCCAACTAAAAATTGTTTCCAACATAAAAGCTTTTAAGATGCTTGAGGCCTATTTTGGGCTTACACAGAATAATTTTCTGGAGGTAAAGGATAATGAGATTCTTGACCTTGGTTATCATAAACTCTCATTCCATATTACCCCATGGGTACACTGGCCAGAAACAATGATGACTTACGATACAACTGACAAGGTTCTCTTTTCATGTGATGCCTTTGGAAGTTTTGGCACACTTGACGGGGGTATATTTGACGATGAAATCAATTTTGAGTGGTATGAAGACGAGATGAGGCGTTATTACTCAAATATCGTTGGTAAATACAGCAATATGGTTCAAAAAGCATTTGCTAAACTTAAAGATATTGACATCAAAATGATTTGCCCATCACATGGCCCTGTCTGGAGATCAAATCCTGTAAAAGCAATTGAACTGTATGATAAATGGAGCAGATACGAATCTGAAGAGGGAGTAATTATTGCATATGCATCTATGTACGGAAATACAGAGAAGATGGCGGATTATCTTGCCAGGCTTATTTCTGAAAAAGGGATTAAAAATATTCGTATCTATGATGTTTCTAAAACCCATGCATCATTTATTTTAAGCGACATATGGAAATATAAAACAGTTATTCTTGGCTCCTGTGCATACAACGCAGGTATGCATCCAATGATGGAACATCTGTGCCATGAATTATCAGTGCTCAATCCAAAGGATAAAAATTATGCCCTGTTTGGTTCGTATAGCTGGAACGGAGGTGGATTAAAATCTCTCCTTGCTTTTGCAGAGAAGATGACCTGGAATAAGATTGCAGAGCCAGTTGAATTAATGGGAGCGCCAACTCTTTTAAAAATGGAGGGATTTCAAAATATAGCTGAAAAGATCTGAAATGAGCATAGGTAAAACACTAAGAGTTGAGAAAACCGTAAGAACTGAGGATTCAGCGGCAAGTTATGGTTCAGGATTGTTAGATGTATTCTCTACGCCTGCAATGATAGCCCTTATGGAAAAAAGTGCTCACCTGTTGGCAAAAAGTATCCTTCCATCTGATCAGGATACTGTTGGTATAGAAGTTAATATAAAGCATTTGAGAGCGACACCTGTTGGAATGAAGGTATATGCTGAGGCAGAAATTTCAGAGATCGATGGCAGAAAAATAACTTTTTCTGTTACGGCTTATGACCAAAGTGGTGAAATTGGAGTTGGGAAACATACCAGATTTATAATAGATCCAAATAAATTCATGAATAAACTGATTTGAAAAAGTATAAAGAGATACAGCACACATATCAGAGAATCTTAAAATTCCTGATTAATGACATTTGGAGGCAGGACCTTTCTGAACTAAGCATAATGAAAGCCAGAATGGTACGCTATCTCAAGGTCTTAATTATTACTATTAAGGGATTCTCCAATGACAAGGTTGGCTTGCAAGCCGTCAATCTAAGTTTTTTTTCTGCAATGTCTGTTGTTCCTTTTGTTGCTTTGATGTTCACTATTACAAAAGGTTTTGGAATGGCAAAAAAACTGGAAGATTTATTACTCACTTATTTTGCTGAAAACGAAGAGATTATTGAGTACATTCTCCATTTCGCTAACAATGTTCTTAAATCTGCTGAAAATGGATTGTTTGGAATACTTAGTTTTCTTTTCCTCTTGTGGTCTGTGATTTGGCTAATGCTTAGTATTGAGAAATCATTTAACGATATCTGGAAGGTCGAAGACAGGAGATCATTCGGAAAAAGGGCACTTTATTATCCACTGTTACTTCTGGTATCTCCATTAATTATCCTGATATTTTTATCTCTTGCTCTGATATATACTAATACACTAAAATCGGTTGGCCTCCAGATAGATAAATTTATTCCAATTACATCTATTTTCACTTGGCTTACTTTTTACGGAATTGTAGCTTTAGTTTTTTCTGTCATGTACTATTTTATACCAAATGTAAAGGTAAAATTTGCTGCTGCGTTTAACTCCTCAATGGTAGTCTCTTTCGCATTTGTAGTAGTACAATTTTTTTATCTGGAGACACAGATCCTTGTCTCAGGATTAAATGCTGTTTATGGGGTTTTTGCTGCGATACCCCTATTTTTGGTCTGGATGAATATAAGCTGGACTATAATATTATTTGGAGCAGAACTTTCTCACGCTTATCAAAATGTAGATAAATACAAAATTCAAAATGAAAACGAATCTTGAACTAACTAAAGATGCTGTTGACTTCATAAATGATGATAAACTGCACAATCTAATAAATAACACCAAAGAAGATCCGGCAAAGATCAGAGACATATTCCAAAAAAGCAAATCAAAGCAAGCATTGACAGTTGAGGAGACTGCAGAACTACTTGCAATCAAATCACCGGAAATGCTTGAGGAGTTATTTCAGACTGCCCGAGACCTAAAGAGATCAATTTATGGTAACAGGATTGTCTTGTTTGCTCCCCTTTATATTGGGAACTTCTGCGTAAATAATTGTCAGTACTGTGGTTTCAGAAGCTCTCTTACCAAGGCTGTAAGAAGAACCCTCTCAGATCAGGAGTTGATTGCTGAGGTTGCTCAACTTGAGAAAGAGGGACACAAAAGATTAATTCTTGTTTATGGAGAACATCCTAAATATACCCCTGAATATATTGCACAGACTGTAAAAACCTGTTATAATGTAAAAGTTGGAAATGGAGAGATCAGGAGGGTTAATATTAATGCCGCTCCAATGACTATTGAAGGATTCAAAACTGTTAAAGAGGCAGGAATAGGAACTTTTCAGGTTTTTCAAGAGACTTATCATAAAGAGACTTACGCTAAATTCCATCCAGGGCCCGGTGTTAAAAGTAACTATATGTGGAGACTAAATGCAATGGATAGAGCATTTGAGGGGGGACATGACGATGTTGGTATTGGAGCTCTTTTCGGTCTTTATGACTGGAGATTTGAAGTGCTTGGACTTGTTGAACACGCTCATCATTTACAAAACCGTTACGGAGTGGGGCCTCACACAATTAGTTTTCCCAGAGTTAAACCTGCTTATGGTTTAGAACTTCACCTTCCTTATCAGGTTACAGATGAGCAATTTAAACAACTTGTGGCCATTTTAAGAATTGCGGTTCCTTATACAGGATTGATTATGACAGCAAGAGAGAGCGCTGAAGTAAGAGACGCTGTTATTGAATTTGGAGTTTCTCAAATTGATGCAGGGACAAGATTAGAAATTGGGGGATATCAGGAGGAGAGAGGAAAAAACCAAGAGCTTGACAGAGAGCAGTTTGAAGTTGGCGACAGAAGAGAATTAGACCAAGTAATTGAATGGCTTCTGACTAGGGAATTCATTCCAAGTTTCTGTACATCTTGTTATAGGGTCGGAAGAACCGGCGAGCATTTTATGGAGTATGCAATTCCGGGTTTTATCGGAAGATTTTGTACACCAAATGCAATGCTTACACTTGCCGAATATTTAGAAGATTACTCATCTGAGCAAACAAAAAAAGCTGGTTATGACTTGATAGAGAGGGAGCTCTCTTTTATCTCAGATGAGAAAAAAAGAAATGACGTAGCATCTAAACTGGCATTAATAAAAAGCGGAAAAAGAGATTTACTTTATTAATCAACTATGTTTACAGATAAGGATAACGAACTCATAGACAGAGAGTTTGAAGAACTAAGACTGGCAAGTTTAAAACGCTGTGCAAATCAGTCAGAATATGAAATTGTTCTTAAAGCTTTCGAATTTGCCAGAGCAGCACATAATGGTGTTAGAAGGCGTTCTGGTGAACCATATATATTGCATCCAATATCTGTTGCAAAAATTGTTGTCCAGGAGATTGGCCTTGGATACAAATCAATCGTCTCAGCTCTGCTTCATGATGTAGTAGAAGACACAGAGTATAATACTGATGATATTGAACGGTTATTTGGAGCAAAAATTGCCTCTCTTGTTGACGGGCTTACAAAAATCAAAAGTGCCTTTGATAGTGGAACTAGTAGTCAGGCAGAAAATTTTAAAAGAATTCTGCTTACTTTGAACGACGATGTGAGGGTAATACTGATTAAGCTTGCAGACAGACTCCATAATATGCGTACTATTGAGTACATGCCTGAGCATAAAAGGTCTAAGATTCTCAGCGAAACAATGTACATTTTTATTCCCCTGGCACATCGTCTTGGATTATACAGCATTAAATCAGAATTGGAAAATATTTGGCTAATGCATACATTGCCTTCAGAATTTGAGAGCATTCAAATAAAAATTTCTCAAACTATTGCCGAAAGAGGCATAGCAATGGATAGCTTTATGGAGCCCATTTCAGAGAGCTTAAAAAAGGCCGGGTATGAGTTTTCTGTCTCTAAAAGGACAAAAAGCCCCTACTCTATTTGGAGAAAGATGAATGCTAAGTCAATCCCTTTTGAACAGATATATGATCTTTATGCTGTAAGAATAATTTTTGAAGCCAAAGAAGATCAGCCGGAAAGGATTCAGTGCTGGCATATTTATTCACTAATTACAGAAATCTATCTTTCAAAAACAGACAGAATACGGGATTGGGTAAGCACACCTAAAATCAATGGTTATGAAGCTCTGCACTGTACTGTAATGGGGCCGCAGGGCAACTGGATTGAGGTCCAGATAAGGTCATCCAGAATGAATGATTTGGCTGAGAGAGGCGTTGCTGCACATTGGAATTACAAAGGATCATCACCCTCTGAAGGAGATATGGACAAATGGTTGAATCTTGTAAGAGAGGTCCTGGAGAATCCAGATGTGAATGCCTTAGAATTCCTTGATAAGTTTCATACCGGACTACTCTCGTCTGAAATATATGTTTTTACACCAAAAGGAGAATCGAGAGCTTTACCAAAAGGTGCAACCGCACTCGATTTTGCTTATGCGATACATACTGAAGTTGGTAATAAAGCGATTGCTGCAAAGGCTAATTTTAAACTAGTGCCACTTACTTACGAACTAAGAAATGGAGATCAGATTGAGATAATAACAGCCGAGTCACAAAGACCTCAAAGAGATTGGCTGGAATTTATTGTAACTCCAAAAGCAAAAGGACTAATACTTGATGCTTTAAAGTCAGAAATTAAGGACTCTCAGAAAAAAGGACAGGAGATCCTTGATGAAAGGCTTAAAGGGATGGGGATTAAGCCACAATCCAGAGTATACAGAAAACTTTCGGAAAATTATAAACTAAATAACAGAGAAGAGCTTTTTAGTAAAATTGGAGCAAATATTATCGACTTAACAGATCTATCCAAAGTTCTTAAGAAGAATACAACTAGTAAATTTGTTCGTTACTGGAGCTTACAATTCTCAAAGATTACAGGCGGTGATTCAGATGGTAGTGTTGAGTGGAAAGGAGAAGAAGAACTTTCGGACGAGTCATCAAATTTGAATCCTGCTGTTAAAGATGAAAAGAGATCTAAGATTGACATTAAAAAGGATTTCCTTCTTAGGGAGAACCCAATTGAAAAGACTCTCTCATACCAGGTGGCAACCTGTTGCAGGCCAATCCCCGGAGATAAAGTTATTGGGTTTATTGACGACAATGATATCGTAATAGTCCATAAAAACAGCTGTCCCGAGGCAATTCATCTTGCAGCCCGTGATGGTGACCGTATTGTAAAGGCTAAATGGAGTAAGCATACAGTACTATCTTTTTTAGCCCGAATAAATATGAGGGGTATAGACAGACTCGGAATACTAAACGAATTGACTCAGTATATTACACTTGTTCTAAGCGTAAATATCAGAAAGATATTCATAGAGACCCACGATGGTATATTTGAAGGTTATATTGATTTGTATGTCCACAGCGTAGAAGATCTTGACAAATTAATGAAGCAGATGTCAGGTGTTAAAGGAGTTATGAGTGTTGTCCGCTCAGAGATAAAAGATAACCAATAAAAAAAGATGCAGATTAAAATTTTAAGAAGAGTACTATTAGGAATACTATTTTTATTTACAGTTTCCCAGTTACTTCCCTCTTGTGCCAATACAACAGCTCCCCCTTCCGGAGGAGAAAAGGATACTCTTGCACCTATTCTTTTAAAAGTTAATCCGGATACTAACAAGATTAACTTTCCTGTTTATGGTCAAAAAATAGAGCTAACATTTAACGAGTATGTAGTTCTTAAAGATGCTGAAAAAAATATTGTTGTCTCTCCTCCCGTTAAAAAAAGAATTGAGACTAAGGTAAGAGGAAAAAGTATTATTGCAGAATTTCCGGATTCACTTAAATCTGAGACAACATACAATATTGCATTCAATAGTTCAATTGCCGACAATAACGAAGGGAACTTGTTGCCCCCTTACAGGTACTCTTTCTCTACGGGTGCAAATATTGACTCGTTGATTGCAACTGCAGAAATACTGGATGCTTTTACTCTTTTACCTATTCCCAATGCGACTTTGGCTTTTTACGAAAATCATTCGGACTCTGTGCTTTACAACACTTTACCTTCTGCTATTGCAAAAAGTGATAAATGGGGCTATTTCACTATCACAAATTTAAAGCATGTTCCCTACAGAGTCATTGCATTCACCGATGACAATGGGAATAACATATATAATCCGGAAAACGAAAAGCTTGCTTTTCTTGATACGCTTTTCTCTCCTGTCAAGGTAATGAAGAGAGGGATGGAGGAACTTAAATATGTTGATCCAAAAGATACTACTGCCTCTCTGGCTAGAAAAAGTGATTTCAGACTATATCTTTTTAAAGAGGAGAATGACAAACAGTTTATAAAAAAACACGAAAGAGTATCTGAAAATTCTGGTTATGTTAAGTTTAATGCATCTGATGTAATGATTGATTCGTTAGGCTTTAAAGAAATTGACTCTGTTAATCTTATAAAGCAATTTAACATAAAACGCGATAGTCTGGTTTTGTGGATTAAAGGAGACATTAAAAGAATACCTGATACATTAAACCTTGATATTAAATATTATAAAACAGATTCAACAGACAAGTTAACATTGGCCAGAGAATCTCTGAGATTTCCTTTACCAAGAAAGGCCAAACAACAAGATCAGAGAGTTAAAGACAGACCGGATAAAAGATCAAATCTTCTTGAGCTGAAGCTTGATGCAACTCCTGCTATGGTAGAGAAGGATGGTTACCAGATTATCTTTCCTGCTCCTATTGAAATAGTTTCCTCTGACAGCATAAAGTTTACTTCTTTAACGACTAAAGGAGTGGAAAAAGTAGAAAAATACAGAATAATTCCTGATAGTATTGAGATCCGAAAGTACATCATCAAGCCTGAAATAACTCTTCAACAGGGATTTGATTACATATTGTCATTAGGGAAGGGTGCATTCAAAGATATATCAGGTAATACAAATGACTCAACTGCCAACAAAATAATGCTTCCAAAAAGCGAACAGCTGGGAAGAATCGATTTAGATGTTTCTGGTATTAATAATGGTTCTTTTGTTATTGAGCTGATAAATCAATCCAGGGATAAAATATTCAGGTCATATAAAATCTCATCCGATTCAAAAATTGAATTTAAATATCTGGACCCCGGTAAATATTCAATAAGGATATTCAGAGACACAAATGGAAATGGTATATTGGATTCCGGTATCTTAAAGGAGAGAAAACAACCTGAAATGGTTAGATTATATAAAATGCCATCCGGATCAGAAATTATTGACTTAAAAGAGGGAATGGAAATTATGCAGAGTATAAATCTTAATGAGATCTTTAAATGAAACGGATTGGGCTGGTTATTTTTTTAATTATTTCCATATCTGTGAATCTTCAATCTCAGAACAAGGTTCATATGGCCGGTGTTAGAATGGGCTATAATATAAGTAATGTTAATTATTCCCCTCCTAAAGATCACAGTCCTGTTAACACCATTAAAAACTACTCATTATTATATACTTATTATCATGATCTTTGGGGGGCTTCACCATATTTTGGATTTCAGACAGGGGTGTCTCACCTGGAGACAGGATTTGAAATGGGAGGAACCAGATATATCACAGAGATGTATCAAATTCCTTTAGTTTCACAGTTTCATATAGATTTCTGGAAAATGCGCCTTCTTTTAAATATTGGAGGATATGGTGCATACAGAAATAAAAGGCTAGAACCTGAATCATATACATTTGAACCTGATGATTACAGAATGGAGTTTGGAATAATTGCAGGAGGAGGATTAGCTGTTGTTTTAAAGCCCTTTGAAGTTCATCTGGAAGCGAATTATAACTACTCTTTTACCTATCTGCACGATCCAAGAAAAGGAGATTCTGCAAGACCTCTCTACTCCTACCCTAATCAGTTCATAATTAGTGCATCTCTTTTCTTCCATATTAAATCAAAATGAAAAAAGTAATTGTTAAAGTAGGTAATATCTATTTTGGAGGAGATTATCCAATTGTGGTTCAAACAATGTGCAACACTCCTACTCAGGATATTGATGCTTCTTTTAAACAGTGCGTAAATCTCTCTAATTCAGGAGCTCAGTTAATTCGCCTTACAACACAAGGGATGAAAGAGGTGGAGGCTTTATCGGAAGTTAGAAGAAGACTCAGAGATTCAGGAATCACTACACCACTATCTGCCGATGTCCATTTTACTGCCGATGTAGCTATTGCCGTTGCCGAATTTGCTGACAAGGTGAGAATTAATCCTGGCAATTTTGCCCGTGATATAAATGTAGCTAAAGAGAAATTCGCCAAACTCATTGAAATATGCAAAAAAAGAGGAGTTGCAATTAGAATTGGTGTTAATCACGGATCTCTGGGACCAAGAATAATTGAAAAGTTTGGAGATTCACCTCTCGGCATGAAGGAGTCTGCAATGGAGTGGATAAAAATGGCTGAAGAGAATGATTTTGATCAGATTATTGTCTCACTTAAGGCGAGTAATACTTTGATTATGACACAAGCATATCGCCTGCTCTTTTCCGAGTTTAAGGATAGAGGAGTCTCCTATCCTTTACATCTTGGAGTAACAGAGGCTGGTAACGGAGAATCCGGAAGAGTGAAATCTGCTGTAGGATTAGCTGCCCTTTTATCTGAAGGAATTGGTGATACTATAAGAGTATCACTTACAGAAGATCCTGTCAGAGAGATTCCTGTCGCTGATTATATTGCAAAATATTTTTCAACCAGAAAAACAAATTACAGATATCATCCATCAAATTTTTCAGGCGAGAGCTTACCTGTTATTATTAGTGAGAATTATAGTGAAAGATCTTGGGATGAATTCATTATAAAAGCATCCTGCGAATTAGGACCCCTTCTTCTTGACAAACTGATTGATGATGTAAAATTGTCAGTAAATATAGGCGGAAAAGAGGTATCAAGAGAGAGAGTGTCAAGTTTTCGTGATGAACTTCTTCAGGCTGCGCGGAGGGTGTTCACAAAACCAGAATATATAGCCTGCCCGGGTTGCGGAAGAACTCTTTTTAATTTAGAATCTGTTTTTGAGGAGGTAAAACGCAGAACAGCACATCTTAAAGGTTATAATATTGCCGTAATGGGATGTGTCGTTAACGGACCTGGTGAAATGGCTGATGCTGACTACGGTTATGTTGGTGAGGGTAAGAACAAAGTGAGTATCTACAGGGGAAAAGAACCTGTTTACAGATCAGTTCCACAAGAGGAGGCAATTAACAAATTGCTTGAGCTTATTGAGGAAGACGCTCGCAATAAACTCTTCCGCCCTCGAATTTAGTTACCACAAGTTCTTCACCTTTATCTGCCATCCCAAACTCAATTGTAGCGTCATACCATTTCCCCTCTATTTCAATCTTCCCGGCGGGACGAAGGCTGCTTGCAGCTATTCCAACCTTTCCAATTAAGTTGTTATTAATATCTTCAACGCCTATATAGCCTTTACTGGAATCTAATTTTGTCCTTAGTGCAAGATGGGAAAAACTTTTTCCGGGAAAAACTCTTCCTGCAAGCCATATTGAGACAACTAATGAAGATAGTGCAGAAACCATTACTATCGAGAGTGGCTTAACAATGACTATAAAATTCAAATTTCCTTTGAAGTAAAAAAGGTTATTGTCAATCATTGCAAAGACAAGTGCTAATATTGTTAAGGTTATTCCAGATATTCCTGCAATTCCAAACCCGGGGATTATAAAGATCTCTGCAATAATCAGCAGGATCCCTGCTGCAAAGAGAAGAATTTCCCAATTTTCAGCTAAACCCTCAAGATAAAGTGGCGCAAAATATAGCAGAGCAGCAATAACTGCAGCTGCAGATGGAAAACCAATTCCGGGACTTTGAAGTTCAAAATAGAGCCCTCCGATTATAACCATAAGTAACAATCCCTGAATAACCGGTGAGAGCAGAAATGAAATAACTTTATCAGCAGATGAAATTTCCATCTCCTCTAGAATATAATTATCACCATTTGTGAGAAGGGTGGCTACATCCTGAATCCGTCCGGCAAATCCTTCACAGTAATTATTTTCAATAGCTTCTTCCATTGTAAAACTAAGTACTTTAAGGCTATCATCTCCAGTGCTTGATGCAACAATTGTGGGGTCAACCATTGCCTCTGCAATCTTTGGGTCCCTCCCGTTTGCCTGTGCTGTGGACCTCATCATTGCCCGCATAAATGACTGATATTTATCAGGCATTGGCTCTCCGTTCTGATTCACGACTGTAGCAGCACCAATTGTGCTCCCTGTTGTCATATAAATGGAATCACACGCTATACTAATTAAAGCTCCGGCCGATACAGCCTGATTATCAATGAAAGCAGCTACAGGAACAGGGAATCTGAGGAGAGCACTTCTCATACTATCTGCTGAAGCCACTGCACCACCGTATGTGTTTAATTGTACTATTACAAAGTCATAACCCTTTTCATCAGCTTGTTGAAGACCTTTAGATAAGGTACGCTCTGTTGCCTTAGAAATCTCTCCTTTTACAGGTATAACAAATATCCTCTTCTCCTGACTACTCGAGATGAAAGGAAGAAATATAAGAATTACTGAGAGAAGAACTTTAAACATAATATAGGTATTGGATTTGGTAAAGATAATGCTATTTTTGCATAAACAACAAACCTGAATTTCTATGAATTTTAAGAGACTATCTCTAATGTTGTTTGTAGTTCTGTTGAGCGGAATTACAACTGCACAGACACAATGGATCCCGGTTAATCCGGATGATGAGAATTTTGCAGAGAGTTGCACATCTATTATGGTTGGCAAAAAAGCGAGCACAGATGGATCTGTTATGACTGCCCACACTTGTGACTCTAACTATCGGACTTGGGTGGAGATGACAGCCAGAAAAAAGTTTAAACCGGGAGAGACAGAGCCTGTATATTGGGGGGTACTTCATAATGAAGAGCCGTGGGATACCAGAAATGTTACAGAGAAGGGCAGAATCCCAGCTGTTGAAGAGACTTTTGCTTTTTTAAATACAGCGTACCCTTGCCTGAACGAGAAACAGCTTGCAATGGGTGAGACAACAATAACAGGCAGAGATGTTCTGGTAAACAAGAACGGTCTGTTTCTTATAGAGGAACTGGAAAGAGTAGCCCTTCAAAGATGCAGTACGGCAAGAGATGCTATTAAACTAATCGGAAAACTTGCTGAAACATATGGATATGGTGATTCAGGTGAGTGCCTTACTATTGCTGATAAAAATGAGGTTTGGCAACTGGAAATTTTTGGTTCCGGAGCCGGGAAACCATCTGCTATTTGGGTAGCACAAAGAATTCCCGATGACCATGTTGGAATATCGGCCAATATTCCACGAATCTCAAACGTTAATTTTAATGATTCCGAGAACTTCATGTATAGTTCAGATATCAAAGAGAGATGTATCAAACTCGGACTATGGGATGGAAAAGAGGAGTTTAAATTTTGGAAAATTAATAATGGCAGAAAGCCATTTTCTATAAGAGAATTTTTTGTACTAAGCTCTGTTGCTCCGTCATTGAGTCTTAAATATGATTCAGAAGAGCTCCCGTTCTCAGTAAAACCTGATAAAAAAATATCCGTAAGAGATGTTATGGCATTTTACAGACATACTTATGAAGGTACTGAGTGGGATCAGACAAAGAATCTGGTAGCAGAAGTTACAAGAAGAGATGCTAAAGGGAACGAGTACAAAGAACAGATCAGGCCTGTTTCAAATTTTATGAGTAATGAAATGAGAGCTCTCCTCAATACTATAAAACCTGGAGTTACTGAAAGAGTTAGAGGGATTGCCGTTATACAGTGCTCTTACTCTCATATAATACAATTGAGAGATTGGCTTCCAGATGAAATTGGTGGTGTTGCCTATTTCTCATTTGATAATCCAGCGCAAAGTCCTAGAATCCCAATTTATTCGGGAACAATTTCTCTTCCAAAGTCATTTCATATATGCGGACAACACAGGTATCGTGAAGACGCTGCTATATGGGCGTTTAGAGAGACAAACAGAATCGCAACAATAAACTGGGATAAGACTAGAGGAATTCTTGAACCAGAGATTGCCAGATTTGAAGAGGAGATGTTCAATAGTGCTCCATCGGTAGAGAAGCAAGCTGAAGAGCTTATAAAAGAGGGTAAAGTGGACAAGGCAAAAGAGATCCTTACAAACCACACAAACAGTTTTGCTCTCTCGACAATGAAGAGATGGCAGGATATGAAAGCCCAACTATGGTCGGTATTTGCCAGGGCAATGTAATTGATTAATGTTTTTTTGAATTTTATACATAACTTTGCACACATATAATTAAAGAAATTTAAGAAAAAGAGATGCACAAATACAAATCCGCAACACTCGTTCTTGAGGATGGAACAGAGTTTTCCGGCTACTCATTTGGAAACGACCAAGCCATTGATGGTGAGGTCGTTTTTTCTACAGCTATGGTTGGCTATCCAGAAAGTTTGACAGACCCCTCCTATTCCGGTCAAATCCTATGCGTAACTTATCCACTTGTAGGAAATTACGGAGTACCCGAAGAGACTATAACCAATAATCTATCTTCATTTTATGAATCAGAAAAAATTCATGTGAGAGGGCTAATTATATCTGATTACTCATTTTCCTACAGTCACTGGAATGCCTCAAGAAGCCTTGATGAGTGGCTAAAAGAACAAGGCATCCCGGGAATATTTGGCATTGACACAAGGGAGCTCACAAAAGTTCTGAGAGAAAAAGGATCAATGTTGGGTAAGATTGTTCCGGAGGGCAAAACTTTGAACACATTAGAAGATCCTAATCTGATCAATCAGGTTGATGTAGTAAGCTGCAAAGAGGTACTCAAGTACGGGTCAGGATTAAAGAGAGTCGTGCTTGTAGATTGCGGAGTTAAACATAATATAATAAGGTGTTTTGTAAACCGGGGTGTTGAGGTTATCAGGGTTCCATGGAATTACGATTTCAGCACTATTGAATATGATGGACTGTTTATCTCTAATGGTCCGGGAGATCCCAATCATTGCGTTGAAGCTGTTATAAATATCCAAAAGGCCATAGAAAAAGAGAAACCAATTTTTGGTATTTGCATGGGTAATCAACTCTTGTCAAAAGCTGCTGGAGCATCAATTTTTAAACTTAAATACGGGCACAGAAGTCATAATCAGCCTGTAAGAATGGTTGGTACTAACAGATGCTATATTACATCCCAAAATCACGGTTTTGCAGTTGATGATTCTACATTGGGCAGTGATTGGGAACCATTGTTTATCAATATGAACGACGGGACAAATGAGGGGATTAAACATAAGAGGAAACCATTTTTCTCTTGTCAGTTCCACCCGGAAGCATCCAGCGGACCTACAGATACAGAATTCCTTTTTGATGACTTTATAAAACTCCTTTAGAGATGATTGACAATAACATAAAAAAAGCTTTAATTCTAGGATCCGGGGCTCTTAAAATTGGAGAGGCCGGTGAATTTGACTACTCAGGTTCTCAGGCTCTTAAAGCGCTTAGAGAGGAGGGAATTGAGACTGTATTAATAAACCCCAATATTGCAACTGTCCAAACCTCTGAGGGGGTTGCAGATAAAATTTATTTTCTTCCGGTAACACCATACTTTGTTGAAGAGGTAATAAAAAAAGAAAAGCCACAAGGAATTCTTCTGGCCTTTGGAGGTCAAACAGCACTTAATTGTGGTGTTGAATTATTCAGGTCGGGAGTTTTTGAAAAATACAATATTAAGGTACTTGGCACACCGGTTCAATCTATTATTGACACTGAAGACAGAGAGTTATTTGTTAAAAAACTGGATCAGATTGATGTCAAGACTATAAAAAGTCATGCAGTTGAAAATTTTGACCATGCTAAAACAGCCGCAGAAGATCTCGGATACCCGGTCATAATCAGAGCTGCCTATGCTTTAGGCGGTTTGGGAAGTGGTTTTTGCAACAATGAGCAAGAGCTTAAAGTCCTTTGTGAGAAGGCATTCTCTTACTCCCCTCAGGTCTTGGTTGAAAAGTCATTGAAAGGATGGAAAGAAATTGAGTATGAAGTAGTAAGGGATAGGTTTGACAACTGCATAACTGTTTGCAACATGGAGAATTTTGATCCACTTGGAATTCACACAGGTGAAAGCATAGTGGTCGCTCCTTCTCAAACACTTACAAATAGCGAATACCACCTGTTAAGAGAGCTTGCTATAAAAATTGTAAGGCATATAGGTATAGTTGGAGAGTGTAATGTACAATACGCTTTTGATCCATATTCAGAAGATTACAGGGTTATTGAGGTTAATGCAAGGCTAAGCAGGTCTTCTGCTCTTGCATCAAAAGCGACAGGATACCCACTTGCATTCGTTGCTGCTAAACTAGGTTTAGGATACGGATTATTTGACCTTAAAAACTCCGTCACTCAAACAACACCTGCTTTTTTTGAACCTGCACTTGATTATATTGTCTGCAAAATTCCAAGATGGGATCTCTCAAAATTTCAAGGTGTTTCAAGAGAGATTGGATCAAGCATGAAAAGTGTTGGTGAGGTTATGGCTATTGGAAGGACCTTTGAAGAGGCAATTCAAAAGGGACTGAGGATGATTGGACAAGGAGCTCATGGATTCGTTGCAAACAGGGAGATTTCTGTTCCTGATATTGACAAATCTTTAAGAGAACCTACTGACAACAGAATTTTTGTAATTTCAAAAGCTTTCAAAAAAGGCTATACTGTGGACGAAATTCACGAATTAACCAAAATAGACAGATGGTTTCTTGAGAAATTATACAATATTCACAATACATCTATTGAACTAACTGAATATAACAATATATCCCAATTACCTGTTGAACTCCTTAAAAAATCAAAACAACAGGGTTTTTCAGATTTTCAGATAGGGAGACTCTTGTACAAGGAATCAATAGATGTTGACGAAGCTTCATCAATTGTAAGAGCTTTCAGAAAGGATCACGGGATAGTACCTGTTGTTAAACAAATTGACACATTAGCGGCTGAATTTCCTGCTGTTACAAATTATTTGTACCTGACATACAATGGTAAGTTTAACGATGTTAAATATCTCGGAGATAAAAGATCTATTATTGTTCTGGGCTCAGGAGCATATAGAATTGGGAGCTCTGTCGAGTTTGACTGGTGTAGTGTAAATGCATTGGAAACTATTCGTAAGCAGGGATGGAGAGGAGTTATGATAAACTATAACCCAGAGACAGTGTCAACTGACTATGACATGTGTGACAGGTTATATTTTGATGAACTCACTTATGAAAGAGTTATGGATATTTACGAGTTGGAAAATCCTGAAGGAATGATAATTTCAGTAGGTGGGCAAATTCCTAATAATTTAGCTATAAGATTAGATAAGAGCGATGTTAAAATACTGGGGACAACTGCAAAAAGCATAGATAATGCAGAAGACAGGCATAAATTCTCATCTATGCTTGACAGACTTCAGATTGATCAGCCAAGATGGAAAGAGTTGACAACATTAAATGATGTATTTGAATTTGTCTCCATAGTAGGTTATCCGGTTCTTGTCAGACCATCATATGTCCTTTCCGGGGCTGCAATGAATGTTTGCTCAAATGACTCAGAACTGGAAGAATTTTTAAAATTGGCAACAAACGTTTCCAAAAAACATCCTGTTGTAGTATCTGAATTTATTCAAAACGCAAAAGAGATTGAATTTGATGCAGTTGCACAAAACGGAGATGTTATTGCTTACGCAATCTCAGAACATATTGAATTTGCCGGGGTTCACTCAGGAGATGCAACCATCCAGTTCCCTCCACAAAAACTATATGTTGAAACTGCCCGAAGAATTAAGAGAATTGCCAGAAAAATTGCAGGAGAGCTCAATATTTCCGGACCATTTAACATACAGTTTCTGGCAAAGGAGAATGACATAAAAGTTATTGAATGTAATCTGAGAGCATCCAGAAGTTTTCCATTTGTATCTAAGGTTCTTAAAATTAACTTTATTGAATTGGCAACAAAGGTGATGATTGGAGAGAAGGTAGAGGCGCCAAGTAAAAGTGCATTTGACTTAGATTATGTCGGTATAAAAGCATCACAGTTTTCCTTTACAAGACTTCAAAAAGCAGACCCGGTTCTGGGGGTAGATATGGCTTCAACTGGTGAGGTTGGTTGTATAGGAGATGATACAAACGAGGCAATCTTAAAAGCAATGCTTTCAGTTGGATACAAGCTCCCTCAAAAAGGGATTTTACTCTCAACAGGAGATGCAAAGCAGAAGGCAGAACTTCTTATGGCTTGCAGACTACTAAGGGAAAATGGCTTCCAGCTTTACGCTACCGGTGGAACTCATAAATACCTTGTTGAAAACAACATTGAATCTACCCTTGTATACTGGCCAAGTGAAAAAGAGAGTAAACCTCAGGCAATGGATCTTCTTCATTCAAGAGTGGTTGATTTTGTTGTTAATATTCCTAAAAACCTTACCCAGGAGGAGCTTGACAATGGATATAAAATAAGAAGAGCAGCGACAGATCTGAATATCCCTTTAATTACCAATGCAAGGTTGGCAACAGCTTTTATCAGGTCATTCTCTGCAATTTCAATAGATCAGATCCAGATTAAGAGCTGGGATGAGTACAAATCATAATTATAATTACCTATATTTGTAGAGATTGGACAAATATTATTACTAATATGATTCTGAACAAACAGGTTGGAGTTTTTCTAAATCTTGTTCACTGTAAGTTCAAACAGTTTATGAATTCGATTTTTGCCGAACACGGATTCAATCTCACTGCTGAACAATTTTTGGTGATGGATACTCTTTGGGACGAAGGGATAATGTCACAGCAAGAGATAGCAGATATGATCCTGAAGGATAAAAATTCTGTGACAAAACTGATTGATGCCCTTGAAAAGAAGGGGCTTGTAATCAGAATAGCTGGAGAAGAGGATAGAAGACAGAAGATGATTCATCTTACTGAAAAGGCGGTTGAAGTTAAGGAGGCAATCACAAAAATTGCGCTTGAATCCACAGATCATATTATTAAAGATATACCAAAAGAAGAACTAATAAGTTTTATAAAAGTTCTTCATAAAATGGCAGACAATATTGATTCACTATCTTTAAATAATGAGCAATAACTATTTAACACCATCAGAGATTGTTGACTACACTGAGGAAACAGGGATAAAAAAGGCAGGAATGCCAGTTTTAAGAACTCTCCTTCTTGCATTCTTAGCGGGTGTTTTCATTGCTCTTGCATCTGTAGGGAGCAATATCATATCCCACGATATTGAAAACATTGGGGTAGCTAAATATCTCGCAGGACTGATCTTCCCAACAGGTCTGATTCTTGTGGTTATTGCCGGAGCAGAACTATTCACCGGAAACAACCTTATTTCCATTGCTGCTCTATCTGGCAAGGTAAAATGGAGCAAATATTTTTGGAATTTAATAATGGTATGGCTTGGAAATTTAGTGGGATCAGTTTTTATCGCATTACTTATCTATTTATCAGGACAATTAAATTACACAGATGGTCTGCTTGGTGCATATACTATTAAGGTAGCAGCATTAAAAACATCTCTATCATTTACTGAGGCTTTTGCATCTGGTATTCTATGTAATTTATTGGTATGTCTAGCAGTATGGATGTCATATTCAACTAAGGATATCGCTGGAAAAGCCCTTGTAATATTTTTCCCCATATGGCTCTTTATTGCATCCGGATATGAACACTCGGTCGCAAATATGTACTATCTCACTGCCGGCCTTTTAGCTAAAAACAACCCTGACTTAGTTTTAAAAACAGGTGAGTTGATGAGTTTCTCCGCTGAAAATCTTAATAATCTTACAATATTAAATGCCTTTATGGACAATCTCGTCCCGGTGACCATTGGAAATCTTGTGGGCGGGGCTCTATTTATTGGAGCCTGGTACTGGTGGGCATATAAAAAGGTATCCAGATAAAATAATGACAGACTACAAATTAAGAAACCTTATAACAGGTAGAGTATTTGATGACACAGGATGGCTTCTCTCTGATCCTCTATATGATAAGCCTACATTGATTAGAAGTGAGTATTCCGTAAAGCAAATTGATTTTTCAAATGAAAGTAGTGGTTTTTACAAGTTTTCTGATTGGCTGCCTGTTAACAGAAAACTAAAAAATTCTTCGTCTCCTGTAACATACAAAGCTGAAGAACTGGGAGATATTCTTGGTCTTGACAATCTTTGGATTACTTTTAACGGATACTGGCCAGAAAAAGGCGTCGGTATGACAACATGCTCCTTTAAGGAGACTGAAGCTTTTTCAGTTTGTGCAAGATTGGTTCCTTCAGATAAAGTCATGGTTGTTGCTTCAGCCGGTAATACAGCGAGAGCTTTTGCCAGGGTATGCTCTGATAATAATATTCCTTTATTGCTTGTTGTTCCTGAGGATAACCTGGATGCTCTGTGGTTTGATTCAAAAATTGAAGAGTGCGTAAAATTAATTTCAACACCAAAAGGTAGCGACTATTTTGATGCTATTGACCTCGCTTCAAAAATTTGCAAGTCCGGTAAGTTTTTTGAAGAGGGAGGTGCTAAGAATGTGGCAAGAAGAGATGGAATGGGTACTACAGTGCTGTCAGCAGCTACAACTATTGGAAGAATCCCTGACAATTACTTTCAGTCTATAGGGAGTGGAACTGGTGCTATTGCAGCATGGGAGGCTAATCTCAGGTTAATAGATGATGGCAGGTTTGGGAATAATAAGATGAAACTCCTTCCTTCACAAAATTATCCATTTACCCCAATGTATGATGCCTGGAGAGCTCATAGCAGATCTTTGCTCCCGTTTGACGATAACCTTGAACGAGAAAAAGCTCTTTTAATTAAAGCGAAGGTTCTATCCAACAGAAGGCCACCCTACTCAGTTCCCGGGGGGTTGTATGATGCATTAAAAGATACAGAAGGTGATATTGAAATAGTAGACAATCTTGAACTTGATGCTGCGTGCAGACTTTTTGAAGAGGTTGAAGGTATTGATATTCATCCTGCAGCAGGCGTTGCTCTGGCAGGAATGATGAAGAGCATTGAATCAGGTAAAGCTGATAAATGTGCATTAAATATGCTGAATATAACTGGAGGAGGTGAGAAGAGATTTAAAAAAGAGAATTCTATTGTCAATCTTAAACCAAATTTAATATTGGACAACAACACAAATATAGCCGATATTATAAATATGGCTGAATCTCTTTTTTAAATTGTATTGAAGCTTTTATTTTCTAAATTTGCAGCCTCTTATAAATTTCTCGGTGCAATGGATATTAAATTTGCTTCGACCTTCCGGCCGAAATTTTTCTCTCTTTTTAATAAGGGAGCTTATAATAAAAAGACTTTTACTTCAGACCTGATTGCAGGTATTATAGTTGGAATAGTAGCCCTTCCTCTGGCAATTGCATTTGGTATTGCTTCCGGAGTAACACCACAGCAGGGTTTAATTACAGCCATTGTTGCAGGATTGCTAATGTCTCTTTTTGGTGGCTCAAACTTTTTAATTGGAGGTCCTACAGGTGCCTTTATTGTAATAGTTTATGGCATAGTATCTCAATATGGAGTTTCAGGACTGATAATCGCAACAGTGCTTGCCGGAATTATCCTGGTTGCAATGGGTATTTTTAAATTAGGGAACATAATTAAGTTCATCCCCTATCCTATTGTCGTAGGCTTCACAAGTGGTATTGCTCTTGTTATTTTTTCCACACAAGTCAAGGATCTTCTGGGCCTTCAAATTGAAAATGTTCCTTCAGAATTTATTCCTAAATGGATTAGTTATTTTGAAAATATTTCCTCCATTAATTTCTGGGAGGCAGGTATGGGGATATTCAGCTTAATGGTTATTATATTTTGGCCAAAAATTACAGCAAAAATACCTGGATCACTTATTGCAATATTTGTGGGAACAATAGCAGCACTTCTTATCAGCAAGTTTGGGGGAGTGGAATTTGCAACAATTGGCAGTAAATTTCCAGAATTAGCCGGAGGAATTCCACTTCCAAAACCAGAGGCACCAAACATTGATTTTGAAGCAATAAAAATGCTTTTTCAACCTGCATTGACTATTGCTTTATTATGCGCTATCGAATCTCTTCTTGCAGCAATGGTTGCAGATGGAGTAACCGGCAAAAAACACGATTCAAACACAGAACTTATTGGACAAGGTATTGCAAACATAGTAACTCCATTTTTTGGAGGGATACCATCAACGGGAGCAATAGCTAGAACAATGGCCAATATAAATAATGGTGGCAAAACTCCGGTTGCGGGTATAATACACGCTGTTGTTTTACTGTTAATCTTTCTCTTTCTTATGCCTTACGCTGTATATATACCTTTGTCAGTACTTGCTGCAATATTGGTGATAGTAGCATATAATATGAGCGAGTGGAGGACATTTAAATATTTATTAAAAGGGCACAAAGCAGATGTTGCTGTTCTGCTCCTTACCTTCTTTCTTACGGTAATTATTGATCTGACTGTTGCTATAGAAGTTGGAGTTCTTCTTGCGATTATTCTTTTTGTCAAACGGGTATCAGAAACTTCAAGTATAACTCAGGTAGAGAAGGATTTCCTTCCTGCAACTGAAAGAGGTGAGTACACTTCTGATGTTGAAATTCTGGATATTCCAAAAGGGGTAGAGGTATACGAAATAGATGGTCCGTTTTTCTTTGGATTGGCAAGTAAACTTGATGAGATAGATGCTGCATCACATAACATAGTCAAAGCAAGAGTTATTCGAATGAGGAAAGTTCCGTTTATTGATTCAACAGGTTTGAATAACCTTAGAAATCTATGGAAAAGATCCAATAAAGAGAAAATACAAATGATTCTCTCCGGTGTTAGTGACAATGTAATGGATACTTTAACTAAATCCGGTTTTGCAGATGAAATGGGGAAAGAGAACATATATCCTCATATTCAGCTAGCATTGGAAAGAGCAGCAGATGTTGTCAGACAGCAGAACGAGCAAGCCTTAAGAAAAGGAGTTAAAAATGGGTAATATTCAACTTTCTCCCAAAACAAAAGGAGTTTTACTTATTCTGGCAGCAAATATTTTTTTCGCAATTAATATGCCTGTATCAAGAGAGCTCACCCCGGAGTGGATTAATCCTTTTGGACTCTCTCAATTCAGGATATCTTTTGCATTTTTATCGTTTCTACTACTATCTCTTTTTATAAAAGATAGTTCAAACGGCTTTACACTTAAAGAGCATCTAATACTTATTTTGGCTGGATTGATGGGTACAGCTGCAAATCAACTCTCTTTTCTTGCCGGGCTATCAATGACATCACCTGTTGATGCTTCATTAATAATAACAATAACACCAATTATTACAATGCTCTTTGCAGCATTGATTATTAAAGAACCTATATCTTTCAAAAAGACATCCGGAGTAATTATTGGAATGTCAGGGGCTGCAATTATATTATATACAGCCAGATATGGCCATTTTGAACAGAGCGGAACCTTAAAAGGTAACCTGGTAGTACTGATAAGCTGTTTTGTATATGCACTTTACCTTGTAATAATCAGACCTCTAATGGCTAAACACTCCCCTGTTCATATTATGAAATGGACTTTTTTCTATGGAGCAATTATAGCACTGCCTTTTACATTTGATAAACTTAGTATTAATCAGGGCGCATCAACAACTGAATGGATGCAGCTTGGATATGCTCTTGTATTTGGCACTTTTGCAGCCTATCTTCTTGTTGCCTTCTCATTAAAGTTATTAAGACCTACTACAGTTAGTATGTTTAACTATATCCAACCATTAATAGCCTCCTCGATAGCTATAGTTTTTGGTCAAGATATCCTAAACTGGACAAAACCAGTCTCTGCACTTCTTATATTCATTGGGGTTTACCTGGTAATCACTTCAAAGTCTAAAGCTGATTTAGTAAAGGGAGGAAATTAGAGAAGGCATTCCATTTTCCAGGATATCAAGCACATTTTCAAAACCTGCATCTCCACCATAGTATGGGTCAGGAACCTCTGTGAAAAGAGGATTTGTACAATAGTGTGTAAATAACTCTATTTTACCTGAGGATAAATTATCAGGAGCTAATGATATAAGGTTTCGCTCAACACTTTTATCCATAGCAATGATAAGATCAAAATTATAAAAATCTTCTTTTGAAATCTTTCTGGAAAGTGATGTTATATTATAACCTCTGAGAAAGGCATGGGATCTCATTCTGCGGTCTGCATGCTCACCGGAATGGTAATCATGAAGGCCTGCTGAATCTGAGAAAGGAATTAAGAGATCCCCTTTTGCAGAGACCATCTTATTAAAGATAGCCTCTGCAGCAGGAGATCTGCAAATATTTCCAAGGCAAATAAAAATAACCTTTTTCACCAAGGGATTTTGTTAAATTATGCTCTTCTTAGAACAATTGCAGTACCCATTCCTCCGCCTATACAGAGCGATGCTAATCCAAGCTTTTTATCTTCTGCTATCAATTCATGAATAAGGGTTACAATTATCCTGTTTCCAGATGCACCAATCGGGTGACCTAAAGCAATTGCTCCTCCGTTGATATTAGTTACTTTATCTATCCACTCTTTTGTAACACCATGCTCATCAATCAGTGCTTTAATAACACCCAGTGACTGCGCTGCAAAGGCTTCGTTTAATTCAACCAATTCCATCTCTGAGAGAGACATTCCTGCATTTTTAAGAGCCTTTCTTATAGCCGGAACAGGACCCATACCCATTATTTCAGGTTCAACTCCCCCTTGACCAACGGCAACTATTTCCACCATTGGATTCAAACCGAATTTTGCTACGGCCTCTTCAGATGCCACCATGACAAAGGAGGCTCCGTCGTTAACCCCTGAAGCATTTCCAGCTGTAACGGTTCCGTCTTTTTTAAATGCAGGTTTAAGCTGAGCAAGCTTTTCAGGAGAAGATGTTCTGTTAGGGAATTCATCTTTTGAGAAAATAGTTGTCTCCTTTTTTGTAACAATCTCAACAGGTACAATCTCTTTATCAAATTTTCCTGAATCTACTGCTTTAATGGCTTTTTGCTGAGAGTTGAACGCGAATCTATCCTGCTCTTCTCTTGTTATACTATATTTTGATGCAATATTCTCTGCAGTTATCCCCATATGGTAATTGTTAAAAGCATCAGTAAGACCATCGGCTACCATATGGTCCAGAGCCTGAATATTACCCATTTTGTTGCCGGTTCTAAGGCTTCCACTCATTACAAAACCAGCGTTTGTCATTGATTCAGTACCTCCGGCAATTATTATATCTGCCGAACCTGACAGTATCTCTGCGTAAGCGTTCATGACAGCCTTCATTCCAGATCCACACACCATATTAAGTGAATAAGCAGGAATTTCAACAGGAACTCCTCCCTTAACAGCTGCTTGCCTTGCAACTCCCTGAAGTTGACCTGCTGACAGAATATTACCAGCAATAACAGAGTCTATATTACTGGGTGAAATACCACTCTCCTTAATAATCTCTTTGATTACTAATGCGCCTAGTTCGCCCGGATTAAAGGGAGAAAGAGAGCCCATAAATTTCCCGATAGCAGTTCTTTTAGCTGCTACAATGTAAACCTTTTTCATATTAAAGTCTCATTTTAATTAAGTTGTCCGGAATAATAAGTTTGGCACCGGTTGCTTCCTGAACTTGTTCGACAGAGAATTCTGGATGTATCTCTCTTAGAACAATCCCATCCGGTGTTATATCCATTACCCCCATTTCAGTAATAATCATATCTACTTGTCCAGCCGCAGTCAGGGGTAAATTACATTTTTTCAATATTTTATGTGATCCTTTTGCAGTATGTTCCATTGCAAGAATTACTCTTTTTGCACCTGCAATTAAATCCATTGCCCCTCCCATTCCTGGCGTTTTCTTCCCGGGAATCATCCAGTTAGCAAGATTGCCCTCCTCGTCAACTTCAAGTGCACCAAGAAAAGTAACATCTACATGGCCTCCTCTGATAATTGAGAAAGACATAGAGCTGTCAAAAGCAGATGAGCCTGGAAAAAATGTTATATATCCACCACCTGCATTCGTGAAATTTTTATCTTCCTTGCCTTGTTCGGGCTCAGGACCCATCCCAAGCAAACCATTCTCCGACTGGAGAGTAACTTTTACCCCATCCGGAAGATAATTTGGGATTAATGTAGGCAACCCGATTCCCAGATTGACAACATCTCCGTCTTTGAGTTCGAGAGCAGCTCTTCTGGCAATAACCTCTCTGATCTGATTCTTGTCCATATAGTAAATTTTGAAATTTATAAATTCTTTGTTGAAGCTCTTTTTACATACTCTTGGGCAATAAAAGAGGCAACATCATCGGCATAACTGTTCATCCCAAATCCGGCATCATAGCCGAGCTCTTTTGCCAATTCGTGAGATATTCGGGGGCCTCCGCAAACCAGAATAACCTTATCTCTCAGACCCTCAGCTTCCAATAGTTCAACTAATTCAACAAGGTTTTTAACATGAACATCTTTCTGTGTAACTGTTTGGGAAACAAGCAGTGCATCTGCCTTAAGTTCAAGGGCTTTTGCAATAAACTCTTCATTAGGAACCTGAGATCCTAAATTATATGCCTCTATCATTTCATACCTCTCTAATCCATAATGACCTGCATACCCCTTCATGTTCATAATCGCATCAATTCCAACGGTGTGAGCATCTGTACCGGTACTAGCTCCTACAACAACCAAGGCTCTCCCAACATTCTCTCTGACATAACTGTCGGTTTCGTGCATGTCCATTACTCCTGATTCAACCTTAGGTACAGATATTGATGTAAAATCTACATTGTGAGTACAACTTCCGTAGCAATTAAAAAAAGTATATCCCGGCATGAGCTCTTTGTAAAAGACAATCTGAGGATTTTCCATCCCCATTTTTCTAATGAGCTGTTTGGCAGCTTCAATAGCTTCGTCTCCAACAGGAACAGGTAAAGTAAAACTAAGTTGAACTTTTCCATCATTCATTGTGTCACCGTAAGGCTTTACACTCTTTAGATCGAGCGTTTTATCAAATTCTTTTGATTGCATTGAATATAATCCGCCACTCATTTTATTTACCTCCCATCATTAATTTAACATATGGATTCAAATAATTTGAACCCTTCTCTACAACCCCTTCCAGTCCCTTCCCGCCAGTTCTTGGTCTTTTAACATTTCCAAATATTCCCTTCTCCAGTGCGGAGAAAAGTCCTTCCTGATTAATTCTCTCAAGTAGTTCAATAGACATATTAACAACCTCCTCCGCTCTCTTTCTTGCAATACCACCCTCTTTAAATTCCATCTCCTCACCAATCTGTCTCATATTATTGAAAATGTATTTTGCATTCTCAATTGAAAGATATCTGTCTGACATAAATGGTGTATGTATAGCCTCTGTTGGCATACCCAACAACTGGATTCCCTGACCGGTCCAAATTCCAATCATATTAAAAAGAGCATCCTGAATGTGCCCTCTAAAAATATTACCAGTCATAAATTTTGTTGGAGGCATATATTTAAGAGGAGCATCAGGGAATATTTCCCTTGTCATCTGTGCTTGGGCAAGTTCATATATAAAACCATTTTCAAGATCAGGGTCCATCTCAAAGGCGTGGCCTAGTCCCATCTGTTTTTGAGGCAATCCTGCAATAAGAGCAAGTTGTTCATTTATTAAATCTGATGCAAGAACAGTATGAGCCTCTTCAAAAGCATCGGCAGTTGTAAGATAATTATCTTCTCCGGTATTTATTATAACTCCTGCAAATCCGTTAATTACTCTTGAAAAGAACTGATCAACAAGCGTTCTTTGCATATTAATATCTCTGAATAAGATACCGTAAAGCGCATCATTAAGCATAACATCAAGCCCTTCAAATGCACCCATCACTGCAATTTCAGGCATACATAAGCCGGAACAGTAGTTGCAAAGTCTGATGTATCGGCCTAATTCCTCACCTGTTCTATCAAGAGCAGATCTCATTATCCTGAAATTTTCCTGAGTCGCAAAGGTTCCTCCGAAACCTTCAGTAGTTGCTCCATAAGGGACATAATCCAGTAATGACTGACCGGTAGTTCTTATAACAGCAATAATATCAGCTCCCTGCCTGGCAGCAGCTTCTGCCTGGACAACATCTTCAAATATGTTACCTGTAGCGACTATGACATATAGATAAGGACGAGGCCCCTCTCCCATTGTTTTAAGATAGTGCTCTCTTCTATCTCTTCTATCATTAATTCTACTTATACTCTGCTCAATAACAGGTTTCAACACAGCCTCAATTTTCTCTTTTGAAGATAAGGCCAGTTTTGTAATATCAAGTTTACCCTCTGAAACTTTCTCAGCTATCTCCTGAGGTGTTAATCCTTCAGAAATCATAGCATTTCCAATGAAAAAAAGGATTCCTTCGCTTAAAAGTCCTCTCTCTTTTATAAAATCAACAAGAACATTGGGAAGAGGAACCATATTCTCATCAACTCCATCAATACCAACAAGTCTGCAAAGGGTTCTCTCAACTGCGACAGTTGAGTATCTCTCTACAAACCCCTGGACATCAACTGCGATTTTACCAGCCAATTTTCTGGCATGTTCCACTTTTTTGAAATCCAATCCTAATTTGCTCTGCATATCATTTTATTATATAGTTTCTTTGTAATTGTCCAATAATCTGGAGGCCTCCTCCAGCCATTCACTATCTATCCCCAGGGATTTAGCAATGTTTATCGCCTCTCTCGGTGCATCTGAGTCTTCTGTATGGATAAGCTCATAATTCATCTTTCCATTAACAAATCCCCTTACTCTCAATTTAAAACAACCTTTAGCAGTTACATTGTAATGAGAGGCTATCAATGTAAGAAGTTTTCTGCTTTTAAGCATTGTAATTAAAGACTCAACTAGTACTCTTCCTTCGTATGGATTTGTCGTTCTGGCGGGTTCATCCAGCAGCGCCAAAATTGAAGCTGTCTCTGTTGATTGTTTTAATAAGTTGTCAATCTTCCTCATTTCTGCTGCGAAGGATGAAAGACCCTTATTAACATCCTGATAATCCCCGCTTAAATAATGAATAAAATGGACCGGAACTATCTCTGCAGATCTTGCAGGTACTCCAAATCCAAATTGAAACATATATTGTGACAGGGCGAGTGTTCTCAATGTTACACTTTTACCGCCCATATTGGCCCCCATTAATACAACAGGAGACTCTCTTTCAAGAGAAACATCCACCGGTTGGTACTCCAGCCCCTGAAGGCTAAGCGCAGATGAAATCTCCGGATTAAATAATCCTTGATAACTTGTTCTCTCTTTGGAGATAGCAGGAATCGTAAGATTCCATTTTCTCACTAGCTCTGCTTTTGCAATAATAATATCAATTTCTGCAAGATTGTTCAAAGCTTTAACAAGATCAGGAAGTCTTCCCTTTAAACTATTCCCTAACTCTTTTCTAATCCTGTCTTCAATTAAGGAACACCTGGAGTGAAGATCCTCATCAAAAAATTCCAGCGACTTAAGCTTCTTTCTTAATTTTGAAAGTTCAGAGTCATAGCTGTCATAAATATAGAAAGAGGGTATTCTCTGTCCTTCAGGATCAAGAATAGTTACAACATCAGAAAGATCCGGTAATTTTGGGAAAGAGTCAGAGAATATTCTAATAACCGGTATTAGTGAATCTGATAACAGGGCAAGATTTTTAATTTCAAATAACTCAATGTCGTCTGGAATTTTTCCTTCCATCAGAGCATTCAGGGTATTCCTAATATCTCTGACTCCAAATAGAGATTCTTTAAGCTGGCTGACTTTTTTATAATTATCCGCCAGAGATAGTGAATTTAAGGTCTCTTCAAGCTGAATATATGTAGAAGCTAACTTACTGATTGAAACAGACATCTCTCTCTCCAGCAGGATATGAGTAGATATAGATGAGGATAGCTCAAGGTTTGCAAAAAGGCTCCTCATACCTATTGGTAACTCTGTAACAGTTCTAAGCTTCATTTCTGATTCTCCTTATATCATAAACCGGTAAATTAATTGCTGAGGAGAGCCTTGAACATAATCTCTCTGAATCAAGTATGTATCCTTCCGGGGAAACGGGATTAGCACAAACTGCCAATAATTTGCTTCTGTTTAATACTGACAATCGCCCTCCAGATTTTTTAAAAGAGGAAAAATTGGCATGAGAGATAAAGGCTTTCGAGAAGTCTCTAATTATTATTTCAATGTCTTTATCCAAACACAGAGATCTTACCTGATTCAGGAATCTGTCAGTCAATGCACCGGAAATAAATATTGCCTTAGTATCAGATACATCGTCAGGATGTATTGAATCAGAATTAAACACCCCTCCTTTTAACAACAGAGAGAAATTGCTATTTGAATCTACACTCCATATTCCATTAGCCGGAATGTTATCTTCATTGTTACCAACAACTGATGTTCTTTCAAGATTAATAAGTTCAACCATAAAAGCTGTTTTAAAAACAAGATTATCAATACTTGCTGATATGGCTGCTCCTGTGGATAATATAAGTCCTTCTGTTACAGCTGGTGATGCAATGCTAACTCTTGAAAGTGCTCCATCAATAATTGCAAGATCTGCTCCAAAAACCTCCAATGCTCTTTCTATCCATCTTCTAAGAGCATCAGTTGTAGGATGGCCGGATAACTGGCTTTTCCCCTGTGATAAGGCTCTTGCTGTTACAACTCTTCCCAGGGATGTTTTTCTGTTAGAAATATCAAGAAGTTCAGATAAGACTCTCCTCTCTCTGTAATGCTTTTCACTTGTAGCAAAAAGAGTCCCTCTCCTCAGAAAAATTTCAGGTTTTGAAGTGCCGGTTACTAAATCAAGTGTTTCACCATCAATGCCTGCAGAGCTTACGGCAACCGTAAAACCTTCTGCAGGCAACCGATTTAGAATATAGTTAAGACACTCCGTTTTGCCTGTGTTTTTTCCGAGACCTACAACAGAAATACTTCTGCAGTTAAGAATCTCCTGAACGAACGGCATATATTAATCTTTATGAGATCTCTCTTTTCTTAAAAGGTGAGCAGGTTCAATTGAAAGCCTTTGTCCTTTATGAAGAGATGCTACCCCCTCAACAGGATTGTTTGCCTTGCAATCTTCACAATCACAATGATTCGAGTAATTTTCAGGTTCTGAATAAGTTGTTATAACTCCCTCAAAATTCCTAAGAACAATTTTTCCAGGTGATTGTGAAATTATGTAAGTAGGCATAACAGGTGTTTTACCACCTCCTCCCGGTGCGTCAACAACAAAAGTTGGAACAGCATATCCTGAAGTATGGCCTCTTAATCCCTCAATTATTTCAATACCTTTAGATACAGGAGTTCTGAAGTGTTCAAGACCCATAGAAAGATCACACTGGTAAATGTAATAAGGTCTTACTCTCATCTTTACCAGGCTGTGAACCAGTCTCTTCATTATATTCACACAGTCGTTAACTCCTCTTAGTAGTACCGACTGATTACCTAATGGAATACCTGCATTTGCCATTCTTTCACAAGCAGCGATTGACTCCTTGGTAATCTCATTAGGGTGGTTAAAGTGTGTATTAAGCCAAATTGGGTGGTATTGTTTGAGCATATCAACCAGTTTGTCAGTAATTCTTTGTGGGCAAACAACTGGTACTCTTGAACCAATCCTTATTATTTCCACATGTGGAATAGCCCTAAGTCTCTTAATAATTGACTCCAACTTGGCATCCGATACCATAAGTGCATCTCCTCCTGAAAGTAGCACATCCCTTACCTGTGGAGTAGCAGCAATGTAATCAATTGCTTTCTGGATATAATCAGCCGGTGTTTCGTCATCTTTTTGTCCTGCGAAACGCCTTCTGGTACAATGCCTGCAATACATTGAGCACATATCGGTAATCAATAACAAAACTCTGTCCGGATATCTGTGAGTCAGCCCCTTAACAGGTGAATCCTCATCTTCATGAAGAGGATCAAGCAGGTCTGCCGGTGATATATGTGTCTCTGAACCAGTTGGGATAGCCTGTTTTCTTACAGGATCATTTGGATTTTCAGGGTCGATCAGAGTTAAATAATAGGGTGTTATAGCCATTCGTAAAGTTTGAAGTGAGCGGCTTACCCCCTCCTCCTCCTCTTGAGTAAGAGGAATATATTTTTTTAAATCCTCAAGGGTCTCGATTCTGTTCTTGACCTGCCATTTCCAGTCGTTCCACTGTTCATCTGAAACTTGAGGGAAGAGAATTTTCCTTCTGCTTTCTGCCATAATTATTTAAATATATAGTTTTTCAAAAAGTTCCCTAATGGGTTTTGACTCCCTGATAATATTCAGGGTAAGATTTGCATGTCCCTTTGCATACCCGTTACCCACGATGAGATTAATATCTTTACCAACCCCCTCGGCTCCAAGAGCAGCCTTTGTAAAACTGGTTGCCATTGAGAAGAAGTATACACTACCCTGCCCCTTAGTAATAAGGATAGAGGTCATCTCAGTAGAGGGAACATTAACATTGTTAACAGTGACATCGCATCCCCTACCTCCGGTAATAGCCATTACCTTTGTGTAAACATCCATTACATTTGTTGCATCTGCTACAACTACATCAGTAGCAAGTCCAAGGTCTTTTATGCGTTGAGCATTCTCTTTTGAGTACTCAACAACAATAACCTTCCCCGACTTTCCTGCATTCTGCATAGCCTGATAACAACACAATATTCCGGATTTTCCGCCACCTCCAAGTATACATACAATATCACCCTCTGTCACCAATCTGTCAACCTGAGCCGGAGCACCTGCAACATCAAGTACGGCTAGTGCTAGTTTCTCGGGAATGTCATCAGGTAAAACAGCAAAGAGGCCGCTCTCAAAGAGAATGGCCTCAGCCTGTACATCTATCTGGTCAGATTCAGGAGTAAGTTTTAATATTTGTTTAATCTTTAAAGGTGTAAGTGATAGCGAGACAAGTGTAGCAATTTTATCACCAACTTTAAGCTTATTTACAGGAAAAGCATTGCCTATCTGTTTTACAGTACCAATGAGCATCCCACCGGACCCGGTTACAGGATTTTGCATTTTACCCCTCTCTTCAACAATTGAGAGAATCATTTGCTTCATCTTCTCAGCATCAGATCCACAACTCTTCTTTATTTGAGTATACGAAGCTGAATCAATATTCAGTGTAGATACTTCAATGAGAACCTCGTTGTCGTATATCTCCATTGTATTATCGAGGCGATTAGCCGGCTGGGGAAGCGTCCCCGCCGGCTCAATTACCCTGTGAGTTCCGTATCTGCAACCTCTCTTCATCTGAAAATCAGGCATATAGTTCTTCAAAAACTTTTCTTAATTTATCTGATTCACGGAGTAGCTGAAGAGTGATCTCAGCGTGTCCTTTTGTGTACCCGTTTCCAACTATCATTGTTACATCGCTTCCGACACCCTCTGCTCCTAGTGCTGCTTTAGTAAAACTGGTAGCCATAGAGAAAAAGTAAACAAGTCCAGTATCTTTTGTACAAAGTATACTAGTCATCTCTGTATCTGTAATATTTACATTATTGATTGTAACATCACACATTTGCCCGCCTGTTAACTCCTCAATCTTCTCCAAAACAGAAACAGGCTGAGTAGCATCAGCAGAGAATACATAGTCACAGAAACCAAGATCCATAAGTCTCTTTGTACTTCTCTCACTATGGCACAGACCAATTACCTTTCCAGTAACTCCGGCTCTTTTTTTAGCTTCGTAACAGCATAACATACCTGATTTTCCTCCGGCACCTATTATCAGAACAGTATCTCCGGGTTTAACCAGTTTTGCGGTCTGTGCAGGTGCTCCGGCAACATCAAGAGCAGACAGAGCAAGATTTGCAGGCATATCATCAGGTATCTTGGCATAAATACCGCTTTCGAACAGAATTGCTTTTCCATCAATATCAACTTGATCAATGTCTGGACGAATATCCTTAATTTTATCAATTCTTAAAGGTGTGAGAGAGAGAGAAACAAGTGTAGCAATCTTATCTCCTACTTTAAGATCAGTTTTCCCGGCAAGAGCATCTCCGATTTTTTCAACTGTACCAAGAAGCATACCGCCTGAACCGGTAACAGGGTTTCTGTGCTTTCCCTGTTTCTCAACGATTCCCAGCATTATTTCAGCAATTTTTGCTTTGTCTCCACCTGCCTGCTCCTCAATCTGAGTAAAACTGGCTGAGTCAATGTTAAGCGTCTGTACATCTATGAGAATTTCATTGTCATAGATTTCATCCATGTTATTATCAATCTTGTTTGCCGGCTGAGGAAGTACTCCTTTAGGTTCAATCACTCTGTGAACACCGTATTTATTGCCTTTTTTCATATATAAATTTGTTTATTTGTTTTATTTTCTTGGTTTTAGACCTAAAATTTCACGAGCTTCTGCAGGGGAAGCAATATCTCTGCCCAACTCTTTTGCCAATCTTACAACTTTCTCAACCAACTCACCATTTGATTTAGCAAGAACTCCTTTTGATAGAAAAACATTATCTTCAAATCCTACCCTGACATGGCCTCCATCAACTATTGCAGCAATAGCAAGCGGGAACTCAAATCTTCCAACTCCGGCAACAGTATATGTTGCATCCTGAGGAATTGAACCCCTTAGGAAAACAAAGTCTCTCAGCTCACCCGAAATACCTCCGTTTACACCCATTACAAAATCAAAGTGCATTGGTTTTTGAATGAACCCTTTTTTATGAAGCCTTAAGGCCATATCAATCATACTCTTGTCAAAGACTTCGAGTTCAGGTTTAATTCCCCTCTCTATCATTCTTTGACCAAAGTATTTAATAGTGTTTTCAGTATTCATAAATACCTCATCACCACCAAAATTTAATGTTCCGCAATCAAGAGTAGCCATCTCAGGATTCAATTCTGTAGGCTGAAGCCTTTCATCATCAGTCATGCCGACAGCTCCGCCGGTTGATGGCTGAATTATCACATCTGGACACACCTTATAAATAGCGTCCATAACATCCTTAAATCTGTTTTTGTCTTGTGTCGGGGTACCATCATCCAATCTGACATGAAGGTGAATTATGGAGGCACCGGCATCGTATGCACTTTTTGCCTCTCTGACGCACTCTTCAATGGTATAAGGGACTGCCGGATTGTGCTCTTTGAGCACCTCGGCTCCGCATATTGCAGCAGTAATAATTAGTTTTTCCATACTATCTTGATTATAATTATTTTCTTTGACAGCTTTTTGGTGTCACACAAGTTCCGCTCGCTTTGCAAACAATTATTGGCTCTTCAAGAATATCAGCCGCAGATGGAGATATGTCAGGACGGGGAACAATAACCTTTTTAGCAACAAAATTCATCTTTCTGGATGAGTTACCCTCTGAGACTATTTCACCGCTTGCTTCAATATAATCACCCGCATATACAGGAGCCATAAATTCTACATTATCATAAGCTTTAAAAAGTCCCTCATCTCCATCCCTTTGAATTAAAAGTTCTGTTGCAACATCTCCAAAGAGTTGAAGCATCTTTGCTCCATCCACGAGGTTTCCTCCATAATGAGCATCGTGAGAACTCATTCTCACTCTGATTTGTGCTGATTTTGACATATCAATTAATTTACTGGGTTTTACAAATAAAGTCAACAAGTATTGCAGGTGTATGAACATTCTCTGGAATAAAAGTTCCTACCTTAACAATCTCTTCTGTCTCAACAATTACATTGTCTGCAGCCATAGCAACAATTGGATTAAAATTTCTGGTTGTTCCCTTATAATAGAGATTCCCGGCCTCATCTGCTACAGACGCACCAACAAATGCTAAATCCGCATTAATAGGTTTTTCAAGAATATATTCCCTGCCATCAATCTCAATTACTCTCTTTCCCTCCTGAACAACAGTACCTAATCCAGTTGGAGTGAGAACTCCTCCCAGACCGGCTCCTTTAGCCCTGATTCTCTCGGCAAGGGTCCCCTGAGGAGAAAACTCAACTTCAAGCTCTCCTGCATTCATTTGATCTATTGCTGCAGAATTTGAACCTATGTAGGAAGTTACGATTTTTTTCACCTTCCTGTTTGCAATAAGTTTCCCAAGACCTTTGTCGGGATATGCAGCGTCATTACAAATAATTGTAAGATCTTTCACATCAGATTCTGCAATAATGTCCATAATTTTATTTGGACCACCATTTGTAAGAAACCCTCCAACCATAATAGTCATACCGCTCTTTACTTTTGATGCGGCATCCTGAAGAGAGATTAATTTATCCATGAAACGAATGTTTAATAAATTTTGTAAGCAAGAATGTAATTCTGCAAATTTATGAATTATATTACCTCCAAACAATACCTTAGTAGTAATAAAAAACCCTGCTTTTGCAGGGTTAATTATAATTTGATATAAATTACTTATAACTTGATACCAAGCTTCTCTTTACTTATAATCGGATTTGCGTAAATTGAAAGAAATATCTCCTCTAACTCTTTAATATCACCTTCTGAATCAGCTATTTTAAAGGCAACATACTCTTGAAATTTTTGTTTTTGAATTTCTGTATATCTATCTGAAAATCTACTGCAGGAATTTAACAAATCATAAGCAATGAAATTATTAGGCCAGAGGTGAAATGTAGATAAAATCTTCCTGTCCATTATCTCGCCTAATGATTTAAATCTTTCGTTTTTCTCCATCAAAGAACAACCTTGTATCTCTTCTTCACTAATTAATTTACAGAAATTAAAATGGATTCCCCCCTTATATTGCATAATGCCTGTAAGTATGCTATTCAGATCTTCTCCCTCACTTTTTATGTATTTCTGTCGTTTGCTTATATAAAGTTCCCTTGCCTTCAGGATGTCACAAGGCTCATATTCATAAGATACAGAAACAGGAACAATTGATAGTTCTGAAAAGTCTTTTGTGAAGTTACCATTACCACTCATATCCAGCATCTTTAAAAGACCCTGTTCGGTTAGGTCAAACCCATCCTTTGTGCGTCCGTTTCTCTGGGCAATCCATACAGAACTCTCTTCGTTTGAAACCCTTTTTCTGATAAATTCAGAGAGTAAAACAGAAGATGCGTAAATTTCTCTTGGATTGGTATTTCTGACAACCTTAATCATCTTGTTTACCCTTGCAATATCCTCAAGAAAGGGATCTGTAATCAAGTTATCTCCAACAGCCATCTCAGAAGTACTCAAACCTGTCTCAAAGAGAATTGCCTGTAATATTGCAGAATCCAGCATTATATCCCTGTGGTTGGATATAAAAAGATACCTCTTCTCCTTATTAAGCTTATCAATGCCGGTATGGGTTAAAGTAGTAGATGTATCAGACAATATCTTTTTTATTGCCATCAACATAACTCTACCCTGAAAATCATAAACGCTGTCAATAGTTGAAATTAACTTTCCAAGTTCTGACTGATCTTTTCCCGGGAAAAGAAAAGCAGAGATCTTTGAAAGAACCGGATGTTTTGAAATTCTAGCCAAGGCTAAAACCGCCTCCTGATCATTGTATGGTCGAATATCTACATACTTATCGTCATTCATTACTTTCTCTTTAGTTAAACAAAGTTACTAAATATTAATCCTATTAAGCAAGTTTTGTACTAACAGAGTAGAGCGCAGGGAGAATAGAAAACAGCAACAAAGTAAATATTGCTAATGGGATAAATATTGAACCTGTGTAAAGTGCAATATAAAGCGAATAAATAAATGGTATTACGATAAAAAGTAATAATACAACAAGGAATACTGTTGTAACAAGTTCAAATTTATACCCTTTAAGTGCTCTTGATATCAATGAAAAAATCAAAGGAAATAGCAGAAAAAAGTTCTCCCCTGTTATTGAAAAGATTATAATTGAAGAGACTAGCAGAATGAGCTCTGATGAAATTATATACTCTTTAAGCCTGTATATATTGTCTTTTATAATTTTTTTAAATGTCATTATTATCAGCAAGAATGTCAATATTAAACAAATTATTGAGAAAACCTCATCAAACCTTAAGTGCGCCAATCCAATAAGCTTGTATGAGGCTCCATTGATTAAAGCGATCAACCAGGAACCAGTCCAGGAGAATGCAACTACAAAAAATAATACTATGAGGAGCTTAATTATTGTTTTTAATACATTAAATATCCCAATTTTATTTGTTTTAAGTAAATATATAAAATTGAAGACGAAACATAATAATACTATAACATTCAATGTGTTATATCCTATAGCAGAAAAAACAACAATTCCAAAGAGAGGAAGTGTAAAGTAAACACTATCGGTTGATGATCTTAGGTAATTAATATCAGAATACCTATTCTCTTTCAGGTAGCTTTTTAGAATTGGAGTTAATTGCTCTCCATAATGCTGTATTGACGAAAGGGAAATATTTTCAAAAGAGTCCATTTCAGTATGGTAGTAATCAAGATTGTCAATTACAGCAATGTTTATTCCAGAGTACTCTTCTTTAATTAGTGAAAAGTCAGAGTAATTAGGAAGAATATTATAAACAAAAGATGTAAGTGAATATCCTGCGGGGAATCTGGCTTTACTATACAGATTTACCAATTTTGAATTACCAGGAGATGTTTCAAATAAAAGAGCTGGCCCTTTAACTCCTCTTGCCTCAATGTTTATTATAAATCCAACATCTGACAAAAAATCGCCTCTTTTTGCAACGGCCATTTTTATTCCTCCAAGATTAGTCTCCTCTGCATCAGTAAAGAGGATCTTTACTCCCTGTGACCAATCATCTCTGTACTTAACAACACCTTTAGCCAACTCCAAAATGACTCCCAAGCCATATCCGTCATCAGCCGCTCCCTTTGAATAATGGGTTTTCCCATTTATGATATTCGCATGTCTGGAATCCAAATGAGCCATCAAGAGAACATATGTTGGTTCCTCGCCGGAAACTGAGTACAGCGGAGGTAATGATGCATAAATATTTCCTATAGAATCATAGTATTCAACTTCAACATCAAAGCCAATCTCTCTGAGCCTCTCTGCGAGAAATGAGCGAACTCTCTCCCTCTCCGCAGGGTGCTCTGAAGAGTGAGGCTCTTTACTTATAATTTTAATATCATCTGAGACTCTTTTTGCTGAGAAGCCGGATGATGATTGTGAATCGGGAACGGGTAGGATAAAATTACTTATTGAGAAATACGAAGTGATTAACAACAATAGCGTTATCCAGACAATCCGTTTATTACTTACCATTACCCTAGATTATATTTATTGTAGATATTTTTACCCTCTGGAGTATAAGCAAAGTTAATCTCCTCTCTGTATCTCTCTTCTACTTTTCCTCTGACCATCTTCATTGTTGAGTTAATCATCCTGTTATTTTCACTAAAAGGTTCAGATGTCAAAATAAAAGTAGATGGCAGCCATCTCTCAGGAAACATACCTGAGTATACCCCCTTTCCTTTATATTTTTCTATCTCATCCCATACGGCCTTAACAAGCTCTTTTCCCGAGAGTCCCGTGCTTCTATCGGCAGTAATTATTGCTATTGTATAAGGCGACTGATTGTTGTACAACATTACCTGTTGAATGATTCTTGATTGAGAAACCAGCATCTCCTCTATCTCCTCAGGAGCGTACTTCTCTCCATCAGAGCCAATAAGTAGGCTTTTGAACCTCCCCTTTACATAAAGGAATCCTTCAGGAGTCATATAACCCATATCACCGGTGTAGAGCCACCCATCCTTTATAGTTTCAGCTGTAGCTTTTGGATTTTTCCAATAGCCTGCCATTACATTTTCTCCTTTGACAACCATCTCACCCGGCACACCCATTGGAAGTTCTTTACCATCATTATCAACAATCTTAATGTCAAGTGGTTTTACCAATATTCCTGAAGAACCCAGCTTGTGTTTATGATCAGTATTTGTAGAAATTACAGGTGTAGCTTCAGAGAGACCATAACCCTGGTACATAGGTATTCCTATTGCATAGTAAAACCTCTGAAGTTCTTTATCTAACAATGCACCACCTCCAACAAAAAAATCCAGCTCTCCCCCCATTGCAAGTCTTACTTTTGAAAAGAGAATTCTATCAAAAAGGGCTTTAATTGGATAAAGAAGAATTTTAAAACCCTTCCCTCTGTCCCATCCCTCTCCATTATAGGAGTATGCAATCTTAAGGGCAAATTGATAAAGATTCCAGCTGAACTTTCCCTTTATTTTAACAGAGTTCTCTATGTTTTTTCTGAAACTTTTTGCCAATGCAGGTACTGAAAGAATAAGATTAGGCTTCACCTCCTTAATGTTAAGAGGAATATTTTTTAATGTCTCCATTGCACTCTTACCCTGCTGAACCGTAGCAACAATTGCACCGCTGGCTATCATTATATAAAAGCCGACAACATGAGCAAAACAATGATCCAGAGGAAGAATTATGAAATTTTTGTAACCAACAGGAATTGTCATGCAAGTCAAAGATTGCTCAACATTTGCAGTATAATTCCTGTGAGTAAGAACAACTCCTTTAGGATCAGCGGTTGTACCAGAAGTATAAGTAATAGTAGCAATATCATTGTTTTGAAGGCTTTTCCCAATTTCCAGAAAACTGGTATAATTATCTTCAAGATATTTTTTTCCAACTTCAAAGATATATTCAGAACTAAGTTCACCAATCTGAAGTTCACCTTCCGGTTCAAAAACAATAATATGCCTTAACATAGGCAACTTATCCTTTATTGCTCTGATTTTTGACAACTGCCTTTCAGTTACCATAAGCAATACAACATCTGCGTGGATGAGGCGAAATGACAAATCAGAGCTCTCCTCCAGCTTAACCGAGAGTGGAACATTAATACCACCAGCATAAAAAATTGCCAGTTCACCAATAATCCACATATTGCAACCTTCTGCAAGTATTGAAGCATTTTCTCCCTTTGAATAGCCCAGTGAACAAAGGCCTGCACCAAATTGTTGTGCTAGCAACTTGGTCTTTGAATAGGAAGTTGGACGAAATTCTCCATCCCTTTTTTCAAGAAGAAATGTTTTTTCTGAAAACTTGGCAACAGATTCTTCAAACAGATCCAGGAGAGTTCTTTTGGGAACTGAGTTAACTTCATTTTTCATAGCGGTGTATTTTTTATTACAAATTTAAAATTTAATGTCTAAGATTTGCTCTCCATATTTAAAGATATTGTCTGGCAAAGGAATCAACTGGTATTTTGCTTTGTCGCCAGATCTGATTGCAAGAGCAAAAAATGAGGACAGACTAATTTTCCTGCACATAGGATATCTTAGCAATGTAAGAGTTAGAGAGGAGTCTAAGAGGCTCTTTTCTGATCCGGAAGTAATTAACACTCTGAATAACAATTTTATATGTATTGCCGAAGATAAAGATGATAATCCAGAGTCATTCCTTGTTGCACTTGATATGCTTCTTATGAATCAGGATTATTCTTACGGACCTATAAATCTCTTTATTATGCCTGACAGAAGGCCTATCCTGTGCTCATCAGAAACTGACCCCGAACAATTTCTCAATGTAGCCAATAAAATTCTTAACGCAAAATCTACCCGGAGGGATTTGCTGGATAAGCTTGCTGATGAATTATCACACAGGACAAGATTATCAGGAGTTGTAACAAATATTGGGGAGAGAGAAAACAACGAGGCTGAGACACTTCACAAATATGTTAATAATTGGTATAATACAATTTTTCATTCTGATTTTACAAAGAATCTTAAACCATATACACCTAATCCCGGTAGTCTCTTTACCATAGTTGAATATTTAAGATACTTTCCTGATAAAAATATTGAAAACTCACTTATTTCTCTATTAGAATATCTTCAATTTTCCCCACTGTTTGATCCAATTGACGGAGGATTCTTCAGACAAGCTGACGACTACACGTGTGAAAATCCACTTTTTGAAAAGAATCTGGAAGATAACAGTCAATATTTGATACTCTACTCAAGTGCCTGGAATTTATTTGGCAAAGAATCATTCAGAGAGACAACTTACCATATTTCACATTTTATAAACAGAGAGCTCTCTTCTCCGGCAGGTGGTTATTATAGCAATACAACTATAACAGATAATATTCACGACGCTGTCTACTTTTCTTCATCTATAAATGAACTTAGAATACTATTTCCATCGAGATATCAGGAGATATCGCTTGCATTGGGGCTGGATACCAGAGAAGAGGGCAATAAGCAACAGCTGCCAATCAGAAATCAGGACACCTTTAGCATTTTAAAACACGATGAATTAGAAACACTTAGAGCCAGAAGAAAAGAGCATCGAGGATATTTAAAAGACACCAGGGTTATTACTTCTTATAATTCTCAATTAATAAAAGCCTTAACAATTTCATACAACTTTACCGGTGATGAATATATGTTAGAGGAGGCATCTGCTCTGTTTGATTACTTACTAAATCATAATATCAACTCAAAAGGCAGGTTATTAAGATATACATGCTGTTCTAATGGATGCCGGTTTGGATTTCTCTCTGATTACGCATATTTTATTGAATCATCTATCTCTTTATTTATCAGCACAGGAAAATCAGAGTATAAAAAGATAGCTGTTAATTACATGGATTTTGTAATAGACAATTTTTACAAACCTGAAAATGGCATGTTCAGTAAATCTGAAAAGGGATCGGAAGTACCTGTTGTGCCATTCAAAAGAGAGTCAAATATTGATCTGATAAAACCATCAGCCAATTCAATAATGGCAGGAAATATGGTTGAAATGTACAAGATTACAAAAGATGAGAGATATATTCAAATTGCCAGTCAGCAAATTGGCAATATTATACCATCACTCGGATTTTCAGGACCATTACTTTCCAGCTGGGCTCACAAAATAATGCTGTTTGCGCTACTTCCTAAATAAAATTGAACTGTCTCCATAGCTTAAGAATCTAAAACCATTATTTAAAGCATAGTTATATATATCCATCCACCTATCACCAACAAAGGCAGCAATTAAAAGCAAAAGTGTACTTCTTGGCTGATGAAAATTTGTTATAAGCACATTAATAATTTTAAAAGTGTAACCAGGGACAATAATAATACTTGTTCTGGAGCTGAATTGATCAATGGATCTGCTCTCCATCCAATCAGCAAGAGCATTAATGGCTTCTAATGAGGATAATGCGTATTCCCGCACATAGGGCTCCCACTGATCAACCTCAGAAGGATATGCTCCCTCATAACACTTTACACCTATATAATACAGACTCTCTAATGTCCGTGCTGATGTTGTACCCACAGATACAATTGATTTACCAGCCATTCCGGATGCCAGTTCTCTTAAGAATTTCAACGAAACAGAGAAGGGCTCTGAATGCATAGGATGATCTTTAATTGAATCGCTTTTTACCGGTTTAAAAGTACCTGCCCCCACATGCAGAGAAAGTTCACCTCGAACAACACCTTTAAAATCCAACTTATTCAATACACTATCAGTGAAATGCAACCCAGCGGTAGGTGCAGCTACAGAACCTCTGTAGCGAGCATATACAGTTTGATATCTTTCAGTATCACTCTCCTCGGTTTCTCTGTTCAGATATGGAGGTATTGGGACTTTTCCGCACAATTCCAATAAATGGGCAAATGAGAGGCCACCCTCCCACAAGAACCTGATTATTGAAGTCTCACCGTTATTAGACTCTCTTATAGCAGTAAATTTATAATCTTCAAGTTCCGGATGGCCGGTTGAGTCAAATAATATAACCCCGGACTTCCATTTTTTACTGTTACCAATGACACATTTCCATGTACATTGAGAAGTAGATTCAAATGAAGTGGTATAATCCGATGGGATTTCCGGTTCAATACAAAAGATTTCAATATGAGCACCGCTATCTTTCCGGAAAAAAAGTCTTGCAGGGACAACTTTTGTGTTGTTAAATATCATCAGAGAATTCTCAGGAACAAACTCTGCGAGATTTGAAAATTTATCATCTGAGACAACATTGTCTTTAAATATTAAAATTTTGGAATCATCTCTTGAGGGTAAGGGATATTTTGCAATTTTTTCTTCAGGTAGATTATAAGAAAAATCATCAATCTTAATTTCAGGCTCCACAATAAATTATTTTTTGCAAAGCTATATAATTA